>JACCEB010308819.1_pt1 | contig 146744 bp, 114 predicted proteins | sample 7454761 | NCBI WGS metagenome assembly JACCEB01 (sample SAMN15323454, study PRJNA562643) | freshwater metagenome | isolation source: river surface water | place: USA:Blue River Watershed | collected 2017-08-18 | reverse complement strand
TACAATAGAGGTCCACGTCCAGAAGGTGGCGGATACAATAGAGGTCCACGTCCAGAGGGTGGCGGATACAACAGAGGTCCACGTCCAGAGGGTGGCGGATACAATAGAGGTCCACGTCCAGAGGGCGGCGGATACAATAGAGGTCCACGTCCAGAAGGCGGCGGATACAATAGAGGTCCACGACCAGAAGGTGGCGGATACAACAGAGGTCCACGTCCAGAGGGTGGCGGATATGACAGGCCTAATCGCGGAGGAAGTAGATCTCGTTTTAATCAAAAGGAGCAAGATTTTACAGAAAACAAACCTGTTAAAAAATTATCTAAAAAGAAACAGTTCGATTTTGAAATTACAACTGGTTTCAAAGGCAGTAAAAAAGAATTTAAACAAGCAGGCGATAAATTGAATCTTGGCAAAGAGTTGTTGAGTCAAGAGATTAGGTTGAATCGTTATATAGCGAACAGCGGCATGTGTTCAAGGCGTGAAGCAGATTCATTGATTGCGCAAGGTTTGGTTAAACTTAATGGTGAAGTAGTTACAGAGTTAGGCACAAAGGTTCGTCCGAGGGATGAGGTTAAAATTGATGGTAGGAAAATTGTACCTGAGCAGCCTGTTTACATTGTATTGAATAAGCCAAAAGGATATATTACAACAACAAATGACCCAGAGGGAAGAGATACAGTATTGGATTTAATTGATTTACCGGGAAAAGAAAGAATTTATCCGGTTGGTCGTTTGGATAGAAATACAACGGGGGTATTGTTGCTTACAAATGATGGGGAATTTGCGCAAAAGCTCACACATCCAAGTTTTGAAATCAAGAAGGTGTATAAGGTTACATTGGATAAAAAACCTTCAAAAGATCACATGTTGGCATGGGTTGAGGGAGTTGAATTAGAAGATGGATATATGTCGTTTGAGCAAGTTGGATGGGTTGAAGAAGATGAAGAAACGGTATTGGGAGTAGAAATTCACAGTGGAAGAAATCGAATAGTAAGAAGAATGTTCGAGCACTTTGGATATGAAGTGGTGTCATTGGATAGGGTATTATTTGGTGAATTTGATAAATTAAAGTTGGGTCGTAGTAAATGGAGGTTCTTAACGGACAAAGAAATAGCTTACGTTGAGAGATTGAAGAGGAAGAATCCTAAAAAGCCTACAGATTATTCAAAAATAGATCCTGAAACTTGGGAATAAATTAAATTAAAAAACGAATCGACGTGAATGTTTTATTGTTAGGTTCTGGTGGCAGAGAGCATGCGTTTGCATTAAGGTTGAGCCAGAGCCAAAGAATTGGCAATTTGTATATAGCTCCAGGTAATGCTGGAACAATGAATTGTGGTGAAAATGTACAATTAAATCCATTAGATTTTGAACTTGTACATCAGTTTTGTTTGGAACATGATATAGATTTATTGGTTCCAGGAAACGAAGATCCGTTAGTTCATGGAATTGTAGATTTTATAGAGAGTAAGAACAATTCGTATTCAAAAAAGATAAAGGTAGCAGGCCCCAATCAGTTTTGTGCACAACTAGAAGGCAGTAAAGACTTTGCGAAAGCCTTCATGATACGTCATCAAATTCCAACGGCTCGTTACAGAACATTCAACGCTGATAATATTTCTGAATCGGTGGATTTTATGAAATCATTGCAACCACCATATGTTTTAAAAGCAGATGGTTTGGCGGCAGGGAAAGGGGTTATTATTACTGCGGACTTTGATGAAGCTCAACAAATTTTAAGCGACATGATTTTAGGGGGGATGTTTGGTTCTGCCTCAAGTTCAGTTGTTATTGAGGAGTTTTTACATGGGATTGAAATTTCTGTATTTGCAGTGGGCGATGGAAATTCTTATAAGATTTTGGCTTCAGCTAAGGATTATAAGAGAATATTTGATGGTGATGAGGGCCCAAATACTGGCGGAATGGGGGCAATTAGTCCAGTTCCTTTTGCCGATTTGCCATTCATGACAAAAGTTGAAAATGAAATTATCAAGCCAACTTTTGAAGGATTAAAATCTGAAGAGAATCCATTTAAAGGATTTTTATTTTTAGGATTGATGAATGTAGATGGCAATCCAAAGGTGATAGAATACAATGTGAGAATGGGAGATCCTGAGACCGAGGCAATTTTTCCTCGATTAAAAACTGACATGTTAGATTTGTTGGAAGGGATTTCTGATGGCACATTGGAGAATGTTGAATTAGAAATTGATGAGCGCACTGCAGCCACAATTTTCTTAGTTTCTGGAGGATACCCGGGAAATATTGAAAAGGGAAAAATGATCAATTTGCCAAATGCAGCTGAAATGGGAAACAATCAATTGATATTTCATGCTGGTACTACCATCAAGGATGGTGAGTTGGTTACCAATGGAGGTCGTGTTTTGGCAATTACTTCATTGAATAGCGATATTGAATCTGCTTTACAAGATTCAACAGAATTAGCCAATAGAATAGTATTTGAAGGTAAATTTAACCGAAAGGATATAGGATTAGATTTGTTGAAATATGGAAAATGAATTTGATATTCAGATGAAAAGGCGCGTTAAATCGCCAACCAGACATTTATTGAATTTATTCTTAAGGGGATTACTTGTTGTTTTGCCTATTGCATTAACCATCAGTATTTTGATTTGGGTATTGCAGGTTATTGGTTCATTTTTACATTTGGATAAGTTGTCATTTGGGGCAATTGTTCTGTATTTGGTGCTGGGAGTAGTAACCATAACCCTAATTGGTAAGTTTACAGAGGGTGTAGTTGCAAAGCAGATATTGGAATTTTTTGAGGGAATCATAGAAAAAGCACCTGGATTAAACTGGATATTTGGAACAACCAAAGACATGACCCAAGCATTTGTTGGTGAAAATAAAAAGTTCACTGTTACTGTTAGGGTTGAGATTTCAAACAATGTCTACAGAATTGGATTTTTAACTCAAGAGACAATGGCTGAATTTGGGATGGATGATTTTTGTGCGGTATATTTCCCCAATAGCTACGCAATATCAGGGGAAATACTGGTTGTAGCGAAAGAAAAAGTAGAGAGAATAGATGCAGATTCTGGCGATGTTACCAAATTTATTTTGAGTGGTGGCGTCACAGAAATGAAATAGTGTATTTCTTTGGGGATAATTTTTATCCGATTCTTTCGTTTATATAAGAGTTACATCTTTAATTCGCATTCATGATGTTTTTATTCAACATTTTATTACAAACTGCTGATGCGGCGCAGCAAGCGGCTGCTCCTGTAGCAGCAGCAACCCCTACTGCAGGAAGTGCTGCTCCAACAACAGAACATGTTTCTGCACCAATTTTAGAAATTATGTCTAAAGGGGGTGTGGTAATGGGGCTTTTGGCCTTTTGTTTGTTGCTTACTGTATTTTTTATCGTTGAGAGATGGATATACATTAAAAATCGCGCCAAGGTTGATGAAGCCATGTTGGGAGTGATAAAAGATAAATTGAAAGAGAATCAAATGGATGCTGCGATGTCGTATTGCGACAGAACACCAACTGCACAGGGTCAAATGTTTTCAACTGGTTTAAGATTTCTAGGTAGCAATATGCGTGAAATTGAAAGTGCCATGGAAACGAAGGCAAGTGTAGAATTGAGTGCTATGGAAAGTAACTTGGCCTATTTGAGTTTGATTTCAAGAATTGCTCCTATGTTAGGTTTTGTAGGAACCATTTGGGGTGTAATCAATATTTTCTATTCTATTTCCCAAACGAATGATTTGAGCATTGGTGCAATTTCTGGCGGTTTGTATACCAAAATGGTGGCTAGTTTTGCAGGATTGTTGGTAGGTATCATTTCGTTTTTGGGTTATCAATTGTTTATGAGAAAAATTGATCGCTTTGCTGAAAGATTGCAAGAACAAAGCTTGAATTTATTAGAAGTTTTAACAAAGTCTAATCTTTAATTTTCCTCTATGAGACTCGGAAGACGCAAAAGAGAAGAAGCGGAAGTAGAATCGTCGTCATTGAACGACATTATGTTCTTTCTTCTGTTGTTCTTTTTGATTGCGAGTACATTGGCAAACCCCAATGTAATCAAAATCATGTTGCCACAAGCTAAGACTGTTTCAACGGTTCAAACGAAGCCATTTGTTTTAACAGTAAAGTTTGATGAGAATGATCCTACGAAATCTGTTGTTGCTTATTTTATAGACAATGAAAAAGTACCAGTGTCACTGGATGAGTTGGAAAAGCGTTTAATAGAGAGACGCGATAAATTTTTTGACCCAAAAAATCCTGATAACCGATTGAATGTGGTGTTAAGGCTAGATAAGTCTCTAACCATACAACAAATGGTTGACGTAATGGAAATTGGGGCGAATTTGGGTATACGGATGGTCTTGGCCACCGACAAATCAAAGAGTTAATGAAAAAAGGGCTTATACAAATAGGCCTTTTTTTTTGGTTCGGAGTATTTTCGAATCATTTCAAATTATTGGCCCAAACAGATTCATTGGGAACAAATAAACAGCTCCCATCGGTTGATGTTAACTACATTTTTAGGTTGAATCGATTTGCGGGTTTTTTAATTCCCCACCACGAGAACATGCAGCACATGTATCGGGGAATTAGTGGTTTTCAATTTCAAATGCTTCATGATTTAACTTATGTGAATGATTCTCATCCTTCAAATAAACATTTAGGGTATTCTTTTGCCTACTATGATTTGGGATCCACGGTAAATGGCAAAGCCTTCGCTACTTCCCTATTAATTGAAGCAGACATATTTAAATTTAACAATGCCCGGAAGGAGATTTTTGTTAAAAGTAGCTTTCAGTTTGGACTTGGACTTGGGTATTTAACAGAAAGGTTTGATTATAAAACAAATCCATATAATCGGGCAATTGGAAGTCATATCAATGGTTATATGCAATTGGGATTGTTGCTTGAAGGTCGAATAAAGCAAGGTTTGGGCTATCACTTTTCCCTGGGAATGTCGCATTTTTCAAATGCCAGTTGGAAGTATCCTAACCTGGGGGTCAATTTGCCTTTTATCAAGTATGGTGTGAATGTGCAAATTCCTACAAAGAAACAGATCTCTCAACTGAAAAATAATTTTTCAATTAATCATGCAACAGTTTGGAGGAAATCCATTGCCCTTAGATGGGGTAAAAAAGAAGTAGACTTAGATGATAACAGGGCATTTTACAATGGGTTATTAGAATTTAGTTTTGAAAAATATCGAAATGCGGCGAGTAATTTTCGATTTTCTGCGGGTTTGTATCATGACCGAACTTATCAGTACAAAAAATTTGAAGCCTTGCCCAATTATGATATATTAAAATGTACCGAGCTTACTCTTTCAGTTGGGTATGAAACAAGATTTGGAAGATGGGGCATAATGACAGATTTGGGAGTTTACGCCTATAAGCCCGATTTTAAGAAGAAAACACCGTATTACGAAGCAATAGGTCTCTCGTATCAAATAAACCCTTCATATAGGGCTGTAATGCGTTTGAAGGCCAATAAAACTACGGCAGACTTTGCCGAGTTTGGTTGTACATATACGTTTAATGAATAAAATTATCACCTAGCAGTATTTTTAAGTATACACCGGTAGAGAAGGCAAAAAGTTTCTCTTGAATGTGATAAATTGGTTCTATTCGGATATCTAATTGAATTGGATTGACATGGATGAAATTTGAAAATAATTTAACGAATTGGTATCTCAACATAAAGAATTCTCTATTTCTTGAGTATAAATAAGGTTTTCCAAACAATTCACTTGTATACAAAGGAGCACCTAAAGGTGAATAATATTCAGATGCTTTAAAATAACTCGCCACAATTCGGTGTTGATTTTTATTGTTTTTATTTTGAGGGACAAAAACGGTGAAATATGTAAAAGTGCCATACCCGTCTTTAAACGCATGGTTGATAGATGGCGAAACATCATTGGAAAATATCAAATGAGATTCAAATTTGAAGTTGTTATTGATGTCATTTAATTTAACACCTACACTTCCATTCGCATTGGTTTGAATTTTTTGAGGGACATTTAAAGCCTCGCCACCTTGATGATAAATGAGCAGAGAGGCGGGAAATGATAGTTGAAAAGGTAGTTGTGTTTCCTCGATCACTTTGATCAATAGTGTTTGTCCGAACGATATTTTTTCTTGCTGTGAAGTTTCAATTTTTGCAAATTGACGCCAATCAAGCCAAGTTTGATATGAGATCAATTTGTTAAAATGAAAGTATTGAATACCATATTCTATGGGTTTGGTGAAGGTATTTTCATAATTATAGAGAGGTTCAATCAAGTTGTGGTTGGTGTTGCCAAGTAAACTTCCAGCAATCAATCTATTTCGTTCAGTATTATATTCAATGTTAAAAATGGGTAAACCTTTGCTAGGAAATTGGTTGTCACCAAAGTCATATTGCATAAAATAGCCCAAGCTTGTGCTCAAATTCTTTGTAAAATAGTATTTTCCACCAAACCATATTTGGTTGCCAAAAAAAGTTTGTCCGGGGTTGTTTGATTCGCCAAACTCATTGTTTTTGCAATAAAGCAAATTGCCAAAGCTAAACCCACTGCGGTAATTGTAAATATCAGATTGAGTTGTTTTTACAAACGAAGAATTTGGGTTTGTTGAATCGTTATAAAGCGAATCTAATTGATTGATTGTGTCATTATCGAGGTATTGGGATCTCACAGCTTGATATTCACGGTGTTGAATATCATTATAAGGTCGTTTAAAAATTTGATTGTCTAATTGAGCAGAAACGGCAAGCTGTCCCCCGAAAATAAAAAGAAACAAAAACAAATGCTTGCGGAAAGAGATCATGGTGCAAAGTAATTAAAAACCACGAAGTTTACGAAATTCTCGTCTCGCGTCAACAATAAAAATGCTATTTGAAAACTGGTCAATAATTTTTTGGTAGGTTTTAATGGCTTTTTCAGTGTTATTTAGTTTAAATTGATACAAATTGGCTAAGGCAAAAAGTGCATTATCTGTGAGAATGTCATGTTCAAATGCGATGGCTAGGGTTTCATAGGTATCAGCGGCTTTATCGTATTGTTTTTGTTGTTCAAAGATTTTGGCCTTTAGCAGCAAAACTTCGTCGGTAAGGCTATGTCCGGGAAAATCGGTTTTTACTAAATTGGCATAGAAAATAGCGCTATCAAAACGATGTTGTCTAAAGAAGAGGAGGGATTTAGAATAGATTTGAAGGGGCAAATAATTTGAGTCAGAGGCCACATTATCTGTAATACAAAGAGCAAGTTCCATTGCTTCATTAGAGATGAGTTGAGTAGTTGCATCTTTGAGAACATCCAATTGCATGGCGGCCCAATCATAATCACCGCGGAAAAAACTCAATTCGGCACGGTTGTATTTGGCGGTTTGCCCCAGTGCTTCTTCACTGTAATCTTTTTCAACTTGGGCAAAAAGGAGTTCGCTTTTCCACATTTCAGAATTGGCTACATGTGCCTTTGCCAAAGCAATTTTGGCTTGAGCCAAATTTTTCTTCTGAATTTGGTTGTTGTTTATATATTTTTCAAGCAGAAAAACCGCTGAATCAGGAGAATTTCTTTCAATGTAAATTTGAGAAAGGGTTTCAGCAATGGGGAGGGTTGAAACTGAAGGGCCATTTTTTAATTCGAACTGTTTGAGTTCACCAATGAGATTGTTCCAATCTTTTTCTTGTGTATTTTGTTGGGAATAAATGAGGTATTTTACTTCAAGATATTTTGAAAATGATTCGGTTTCATCAAATGAATTTTCCCCTTTTTTGAGGCAATATTCAAAGCATTTTAACGCAATATTGAGTTCATTGTTAGATTTACAAACCAGTCCCAAATCATACACTCTTTTACCATCTTCTTTGAGTCTGATGTCAATTGATTTGGTGAAAACAAAGGCGTTTTTCCAGTCTTGTAACTTCACGAATGTCCATTTTAACCATTCAGATAAAGAAGTAACGTAAGGATTTTCTTGAATTTTTGTGATGAGCAGTTGCTGAAGAGCAACGATATCGGCACTATCGGTGATATTGGATTCAAAAACTTGTTTTAGGTTTTCAAAATCAACGCTGGAATGAATCATGAGATTCATGTATCTTTCCATAGCTTGAATTCTTTGACCGTTAGAAATGTAGAGATTGGCCAAGTTGTTCGAGATTTCTGAATTTTCTCCAAAATTTGTTTCAGCTGTTTGCAGAATTTTTATGGCGTAGTTATTCAGATTATGTCGTTCAAACAACTCTGCGGCATATAGTGAAACTTCTAAATCTTGATTGATTTTGCTTAAGATAAAGTCAAATAAATTGTCGGCTTCTTTGGAAGTTTTTTCATCGGTTGATAAAACCCAACATTCATCGATCATGAGAGGCAGAGGATCTGGTGATTTTTTAGACTTTTTCCGAATGAATTTAACGGCTTTTTTCTGGTTACTTGTTTTCACCAAACATTGGATATATCTTTCGTAAAAGAATGATTGATTTGGGTTTTCATCTACAAGTTCTTCATAGATGATGGTTGCTTTTTCAAATTCATTTTGTTCATAAAGACCATTGGCTAAATCATTTTTACTTTGGGCAAAAATGTTGTTCATTAGTATAAAAGTGGCGATATAAACAAAAAGGTTTTTCAAATTTACAAGTTGCTAAAATAATCAGATGGATCGATTTGTCTGTCAATCATGTTTTTATAAATACCATTTTCGATAGACATTAATTGTTGATGGTTGCCAGATTCAATAATTTTCCCTTGTTTGATTACGAGAATGTTGTTTGAATGTCGGATGGTGCTAAGTCTGTGAGCAATAACCACAGAGGTTCTATTTGTCATCAATTCTGACAAAGCTTTTTGAACTTCAAATTCACTTTCTGAATCCAAAGCGGAGGTGGCTTCATCAAGAATTAAAACGCTAGGATTTCTTAATATTGCTCTTGCAATGGCAATTCTTTGTTTTTGTCCACCCGATAATTTCATTCCACGATCACCCACAAGGGTATGGAATTTTTCTGGAAATTCTTGAATAAAAGAGTAAGCATTGGCTTTTTTCGCTGCATCAATAACTTGTTCTTCGGTGGCTTCTGGATTTCCATAAAGGATATTTTCATAGATTGAACCGCCGAACAAAACTACTTCTTGAGGCACATAAGCAAAGTGTTTCCGATATTCTTGAAGGTCGAATTCATTGATATTGGTTTTACCTAAAGAAATAGTACCGGCAGAGGGTTTATAGAATTGGTAAATCAAAGCAGCGATGGTGCTTTTCCCCGATCCACTGGGGCCCACCAATGCAATAGATTCGCCTGGATTGAGGGAGAAAGTAATATCTTTCAAAACGGGATTATCGGGTCGAGAGGGATATGAAAATTCAACGTTTTGAAATTGGATGGTATGAGAAAGTTGGGGTGAATGATTGGCGTTGTTAATTTCAGAAGGGGTTTCAATGATATCAAAAACTCTTTCGATCGCGCCTAGGGTTTTTTGAATTTGAACAAATTGTTCAGCCATTCCACCAATACTTCCACCCACAAAAGCAGTTAGAAACATGAAGTTAAAAAGTTCACCAATGGCTAAATCGCCAGTTTGAACAAGCCCTAAACCTTTGTAAATGAGCCAGACGATACTACCAAATAAGCAAACAATGATAAAAGAGCTAAAAGCACCTCTCCAATATCCACGGATGATACTTTCTTTTTGCAAGTGGAGTGCATTTTTTGAATATCGATCAAGTTCAAATTTTTCATTGGTGTAAGCTTTGACATTTACAATACCGGAAATAGATTCTTCTACAATGATGTTATTTTGGGCATTTAAATCCTGAACTTCTTTTGAAATTTTTCTGATAAATCGGCCAAAGAAGAGAGCAACAACAACAATAATTGGCACGGTAAGAAGCATGTAAACAGCCAATTTGTTGGATGTCATAAAAATAAGCACAATACCACCTATCATCACGAGAAGTTGACGAATGAACATGGCGATATTGGTGGTAAAAGTATCTTGAATTTGAGAGATGTCTGAACTAAATCTACTAATCAATTCACCAACACGATTTTGTGCATGAAATTCCATGTTTTGAGCGATCACAGATTTGAAAAGATCGGTTCTCAAACCGAAGGTCATATTTTCTGTAACTCTAACATAGATAGCGATTCTAAGGAAGCTAAATACTGCTTGTACGATAAAGAGATATACAAACATTTCGGCAACTTTTGTGAGTTTTTCGATTGAAGGTGCGGTGGAAACGCCTCCTTGCTTGTATACAAAAACACCATCCATCATATCCCCCAATAATTTTGGAAACAATATAGAAGCGCCTGCCGTAATTCCCAAAAAAATGGTTCCAAGAAGGAAGAGCCATTTGTTGGTTGTAGACATATAATTAAACAACTTGGTAGACTTCTTGAGGGAAGTTAGGTTGATTTTTGATTTTGGAATATCTCTGTCTTCAAATCTTCGTGATGCCATGAAGGGCAAATTTCGTTGATTTATTTTGTGATTAGGGGGTTAACATGAAAAAAGTTGTTTTATGTGTGTAGATAATCGATAAAAGTTTGAACAACAATGATAAAGAAACTATTGGATGTAATGTTTCCAAGATATTGTTTGGTATGTGAAACAATCATTTACAACCATGAAAAGTATATGTGTTTGAATTGTGAGGCTGGTGTTCCATTGGGTTATTATCAATTGAAGACAGATAATCCGGTTGAAAAAACATTTTGGGGTCGGTGTAAAGTAGAGTCAGCGAGTGCATATATTCGATACAGAAGTGATTCTAGGTACTCAAATTTAATTAAAAACATAAAATATGACGATGGCGTGATATTGGCCCATGATATGGGATATTTATTTGGTAACTGGGTCAAAAAAAATGGCTTGGAAAATATGGATTTCGATTGCTTGGTGCCGGTACCATTACATACCAAAAAACTTAAAAAACGGGGATACAATCAATCTGAAGAAATTGCTAAAGGGTTATCAAAAAGTTTGACATTGCCTATTGTAGATGGGGTGTTAAAGAGGGATAGTTTTGCTGACAGTCAAACACATAAGAATAGAATTTCGAGATGGGAAAATTCTAAGGATCAATATAGATTTGGAAGTTTGTTAGGTGGGTATAAACATTTGGTAATCATTGATGATGTAATTACAACGGGCGCCACAATTGAGGCTTGTATTCGAGAAATTCATAAAAATGTGGATATAAAAGTGAGTGTTTTAGCGCTAGGTTTTACTCAATAATGCAGTATGAATTGCAGTTAAAACTGAGTAAGTTGTTTTTACGGATTAGTTAATTAAATTTGTAAAATCCAAAGAAAAAGAAATGAAGAAGTTATTATTTGTATTATTGGCATTAAACTTGGGTTTTGCAAAAGCTCAGTATAAGTCGATGAACACAACAGGGGTTATAGTTCCCCAGTACATGGCATCGGGCTCGTCTACACGAATTCCGGTATTTGCTAGATTGAGGTTGGATGGGTTAACACCTAATACCTCTTATAAATATATTGTTCGTGCAATTCGATACACGGATTTTGCAAACACTAGTTTAACAACTGCTGGAGCTGGAACTGACATTTTCATTGATTCACAAGGAAATTATCGATATGCAACTACCACAGATTTTACAAATGCTGGAAACTGTGATACGCTTACAACTAGCATGATGGGTAACTACGAGGGTTGGTTTGGTATGATGCATACAAGTAACTCAAGGTTTACGGCTGGAAACTATGTGTATTTTGCGGTAACCATGTTGGGTATTAATAATACAGATACTTTCCGATACTATTGTGAAGACTCAATAAAAGTATTAGCATGGTCTGCTACTGCCGGTGGTAACAATGGTACAGGTATTTGGGGTAAAAGTTATGCAGCTGCTAAAAGTATGGTTGCTTTGTATGATAATGACAACGGATTTGGAAGGCCAATTACTGTTTCCAATGTTGAAAGTGGCAGTTATTCAGGTGCATCATTTTCAAGTTTGGTAGGATTCTACAGCAGCAATGTTTATCAAAAGAGTGGAACTTGGGGTGGTATTATTCCGAATTCTTTGTCTTCTGGTATTAGAAGAATCGATAACTTATCTTTTAAAACAGGATTTTCAATTTATGCAAATAAAGACACCAATGGAATTTGGGGTCCGAACAATAGAAGTACCGTAAATCCTACTGGGGGATCAACTACACCAATTGCCTTGGATTTGGATGATGCTCCTTTGATTTCACCAAAGGTTGAATTTTGGACACGTTCTTCAACAACAGATGAAGGTGTTGGCAAATACAAAGTTTTTGTAACCAGAAAATATAGCAACTCTGATCCTCAATCGGTTAGATTGTACTTAGTGGGTGGAACTGCTACCAAAGGTGCAAGTTCAGATTTTACTTTGACAGAGCCTAAAACAATTACATTCAATCCTGGAGTTGCTGTAAACGATACCACGGAAATTACAATCAATGAAGATGTGATTTCTGAAGGTACAGAAACGATAGTATTGCGTTTGGATCAACCAAATAATTGCTTGATTGGAACTGAAGTTGCACATACTATTTCAGTAACTGACAATGATGTAGCCAATATTTCTATTAAAACACCTTCAATTCGTACAGTTGAAGCCAACAAGAATGTTGGTTTTTCATTTAAACTTGACAAAGCAGTTACCACACCGGTGAAGCTTAAAATGTTTGTGAAATACAAATCTGATAGCACATACATTCCAAGCGAATTTTATATCAGTAGTAACAATAGCGATACTTCTTTTAACATTGGAAATGCAAATGGTCCTGATTCAATTACAATCAATACAAAAATCTTTGATGATGTAATGATTGACAAACGTGATTCTATTCAGTTGGTTATTCGTTTGGTATCTGGTGCTGGATTTTTGAAAGATTCAGTAGCTACATTGGTTATTGAAGATAATGATGGTCCTACCGGAGTTCAATTTCTAGGTAGCAATTTCACAGTGAGTGAATCAGTTGGTTCATTTGATGTTAAAATCAGATTGGTAAACAGAAAATCTGCGGGTGGAGATTTCACTTTGCGTTATTTTACCAATGAAAGTTCAGCAGAGAATCCAACTGATATTAAATTCAGTCCTTCATCAAAAGCTATTTATGTAACATCTTCAACACCTGATACAATTGTTGTAAACGTTCCAGTAGTGAACGATGATATCAATGAGAAGTCAGAAGTGGTGAAATTTGGAATGGCCAATTTGAGTAATATCATAATTTTGTCTGATACATTGAAGGTAACCATTCAAGATGATGATTATCCAATTTATCCAATTGGCACTATCAATAAGCAAACAAATGTCAACAAAACTGCAGACTCATTGAATGTAAAATGCAGAATTTATGGTGTTGTTTATGGTGTAAACACAAGATCTACCGGTTTAGGATTTACTTTAAGAGATAAAACAGGTGGAATAGGTGTTTATTCTGGTGCTAAAACTTATGGCTATATTGTAAAAGAAGGTGATTCATTGATGATTCAAGGTTCAATTGGACAATTCCAAGGTACAGTTCAAATGGATAGAATTGATACCATGATTAAAATTGCAGGAAATCGTACATTGGAGCAAGCTAAATTGGTTACAACAATCAATGAAGCGAGTGAATCTAATCTTATGAAATTGGCTCGTGTTAAATTGGTAGATGCAACCGAATGGCCTTCTACTGCATTGGCGGCAAACAAATTTAGTTATGTAAGAGTTATGAATACTTCTGGAGGTGTTGATACATTGAATATTGATTCTGAAACGGATATAGATGGCACATCTGCTCCTACAGGTTACTTCAATGTAGTAGGTTTAGGTGTTCAGTTTGATAACTCTTCACCATATACGTCTAAGTACTACTTAGCACCAAGATACTTGGCTGATTTTTCACCAGCAAGTTTACCTGTTGTTAATTTTATGAAGACTTCTGATTTTGTTTTTGAATTGGCTGATTCATTCAAAATGGATATCTCTGTTTTCCCTTCAGATGAGAACTTTACTTTTGACGTTGTTTCTTTGGGTGGAACTGCATTAACTCCTGCTGATTATGATTATGCAACAAAAACAATTCAAGTAACAAAAAACAACAATTATTTCTCTGTAAAAGCCAATATTACGGATGATTTAGATAGTGATGGCGATAAATTGGTATCTTTTGCAATTCGCAATATCCAAGGTCCTGGTTCTATTGGTAAAGATTCAATCATGATTTTGACCATTAAAGACAATGAGCCTAGCTTAGCTAAATCATTCGCTGAAGGTAATTTCAAAGTTTATCCAAATCCAGCAGTGGATCAAGTATTCTTCAGCAATGCTACCAAAATAGCAAAAATTGATGTACTTGATATGTCGGGCCGTTTGGTTAAAACAGTTAAATCTGTAAATTCAAACGATACTTACATGATGAACATTCAAGGTGTACATGGATTTGTATTTGTAAGAATTACGGATCTAGATGGTCAATCATACGTTGAAAGACTTATTGTAAAATAATTTCTGTTCTAATATCTTGAAAAGGCTCCAATTCTGGAGCCTTTTTTTATGGACATAGACTTTATATTTAATTCATTGATTATTCCTTAATTTTGTATCAATTTGAAAGCTGTATTTAAATTTTTAAAGTATGCCGGGGATTATAAGGGATTAATTTTCGGCAATTTCATATTCAACTTACTGTACATCATTTTTAACTTGATTACCCTCTTGTTAATTATGCCTGTGTTGAAGTTTCTTTTCAGTAAAGACAGAAAAATTTCTGAGCTTGGTGTTAATCAAAAGGATGTAGGAGAATGGTTTGCGGGCTTATATCAATCTTTTATAGATTGGTTTGCTAGAATTGCTGAAGGTGATCCTTACCGTGCATTGGCCTATTTAAGTATTGGGTTGGTGATTGTTACAGTACTTAAGAACGCTGCTCGTTTTACTGCCATGAATTATATGGTGTTAATTCGTAACAGAAGTATCCGTAAAATGAGATTGGATATTTATGAAAAATGTTTGAATTTGCCCATTGCCTATTTCAACAATGAGAGAAAAGGTGATTTGATTTCTAGAATGAGTAATGATATCAAAGAAATTGAATTTGCATTGATGGTTTCTTTGGAAGCACTTTACTTTCAACCGCTGAATATCCTTATTTTCATGTTGGCCTTGGTTGTTCTTTCTACCAAGCTAACGTTGTATATTCTGTTGTTTCTACCAATTACAGCCTTAATTATTGCATTAATTGGAAGATCACTTCGCAGAAAGTCTGGTAAAAACCAACAATTGTTGGGTAAAGTGATGAGTTCGTTTGAAGAGACCTTGGGAGGTATTCGTGTTATTAAAGCTTTCAATGCGTCTAAGTTTTTTTACGATCGATATAGCCAGCAAGATGGTGAGTATACAAAAAACAATATTTCGGTTCAGCGTCGTTATGATCTTTCATCACCTGTTTCTGAGACCATAGGAATTGCAGTTTCGGCATTGTTGTTATGGCTAGGTGGTAAAATGGTGTTTAGTGGTGAATTGGATCCGGAGTTTTTCTTGGGTTACTTTACGATTTTCAGCCAATTGATTCCGCCATTCAAAGGTTTCTCAAACGCTTTATATGCGGCACAGAAGGGAATGGCAAGCTTAGAGAGAATCCAAGAATTGGTTACCGCACCTGTGGTAGTTGAAGATCCTGTAAATCCTGTAGCTCCTGTATTTAATGAAAGTTTGGAATTGCAGGAAGTTGGTTTTTCTTATGTGGAAGGGACAAGTGTATTGAATAAAATATCCCTCAAAATAAAAAAAGGAGAGACTATTGCATTTGTTGGTCCTTCTGGTGCTGGAAAGACAACAATTACCGATTTAATTGCACGTTTTTATGATGTTTCGGAGGGAAGTATTTTGTTGGATGGGGTAGACATTCGGAAATTTAATCAGGAGGACTTGCGCCAATTGGTTGGGGTTGTGAATCAAGAAAGCATATTGTTTAATGATTCAGTGAGAAACAATATTGCTCTAGGAAGGCCTGATTTAACAATTGATGAAATTCAGGATGCTGCAAAAGCAGCGTATGCCCATGATTTTATCATGGCGATGGATTTGGGTTATGATACCGAAATTGGCGAAAGAGGAGGTAAATTGAGCGGTGGACAAAAACAAAGGTTGTCGATTGCCAGAGCATTATTAAAGGACCCGGAAATTTTAATTTTAGACGAAGCAACCTCTGCTTTGGACTCACAGAGCGAAAAGGCGGTTCAAATGGCCTTAGAGGGCCTAATGCGCAATCGTACGAGCCTAATTGTGGCACATAGGTTGAGTACAGTAATGCATGCCGACAAAATTGTGGTATTGGATAAGGGTAAAATTGTTGAAATGGGCACTCATCAAGAATTGATAGGAAAGGGTGGATTGTATTACAATTTGATTCAATTACAGGAATTGGGAAGTTGATTTTAAAGTTAAAAGCAATAAAAAAATGCCGAATCATTTGATTCGGCATTTTTTGTGGGTATTGAAATAATTATTTTATTCGGTAATTGGATTTTCTGAATCATTGTTTGATTCAGGAGATTGTTCAGATGTTTCTACTTCATTGGTTGCTGGAGCTTCAGGGGCTTCAATTTGAGAAACTGAAGTTTGTTCATCTAAATCTGTTTGATTTGCTGCAGCAATTGTTGCAGTGATTTGTTCATCTTCTTCGAAAGGACGTTTGCCAATGATGCGATCCAAATCAGATTTAAAGATGATTTCTTTATCGAGAAGTTCAAGTGCAATTGCTTCTACTTCAGCTTTCTTTTCAGTAAGTAGTTGCACGGTTCTTTTATACGCTGTTTCAATCAATTCGCGCACCTCTTGGTCTATGAGTTGGGCGGTTTGTTCTGAATAAGGACGTTGATATCCATATTCGCCGGTAGGGTCATTGAAACTTACGTTTCCTACTTTGCTACTCATACCGTAAATGGTAACCATGCTATAGGCAAGTTTGGTAATTCTCTCAAGGTCATTTTGAGCACCTGTAGAAATTTTTCCAAAGAAGATTTGTTCAGCTACTCGACCACCGAGGGTCATACACATACTGTCCATTAATTGTTCAGTTCTGTACAAGTACTGTTCTTTTGGAAGATATTGAGCATATCCGAGGGCAGCAACACCACGCGGCACGATTGAAACTTTAAGCAAAGGATCTGCAAATTCAAGGAACCAACCTGCAATTGCGTGACCTGCTTCATGGTATGCTACAATTTTCTTTTCTTCTGGAGAGATAATTTTATTTTTCTTTTCAAGACCGCCAATTACCCTATCGATAGCACTTTGGAAATCTTTCATTGATACCACTTCTTTTCCGTGTCTGGCAGCGATTAAAGCAGCTTCATTACAAACGTTCGCAATTTCTGCACCGGCAAACCCAGGAGTTTGTGCGGCTAAACGATGTACATCTACATCGGAAGCTAGTTTAGTAAGGGGTTTAAGGTGAACATTGAAAATTTGTTCACGACCAATAATATCGGGTCTATCAACACTGATTTGACGGTCAAATCTACCTGGTCTCATCAAGGCACTATCAAGAATATCAGCGCGGTTAGTTGCGGCAAGGATAATTACACCAGAATCGGTTCCAAAACCGTCCATTTCTGCGAGCAATTGATTCAAGGTGTTTTCTCTTTCATCGTTAGAGCTTTGGAATTGGTTTTTTCCACGGGCTCTACCAATAGCATCGATTTCGTCGATAAAGATGATTGCAGGGGCTTTTTCTTTTGCTTGTTTGAAAAGATCACGAACACGACTAGCACCAACACCCACAAACATTTCAACGAAGTCTGAACCAGATAGAGAGAAGAAAGGAACTCCAGCTTCACCCGCAACTGCTTTGGCAAGGAGGGTTTTACCAGTACCTGGAGGTCCTACTAGAAGGGCCCCTTTAGGAATTTTACCTCCTAAATCGGTATATTTCTTTGGATTTTTTAGGAAATCTACAATTTCCATCACTTCTTCTTTTGCTTCTTCAAGACCTGCAACATCTTTGAATGAAATATTGACTTTGGTATCTTTATCGAACAATTGAGCACGAGATCTTCCAATGCTGAAGATATTTGGTCCACCACCGGAACCGCCGCCGCCGCCCATTCTTTTGAACATTAGGTTCCAGAAAATGAGGATAATGGCAATAAAAAATACCCATTGAAAGAGTTGACCAAAAATATCACTTTGGCTTACATATTGAATGATTAAATCATTTGGATTTCTTCCAAGTTTAGCGATATCATTTTTGAGGGATTGAATTTCGTTATTGAAGTAACCTTTCTCGATTTCAAAACTGAAATTGGGTTCAGTTTCGCCAAACATGTTATCGCGTTTTTGTGCTTTTGAATAATTTTTTTGTTGAGATGCTTCTGTAGTGAGGAAAACTTCAACAACGCGATCATTCACGATCACTATTTTTTTGATATCGCCTTTGATGGCCATATCGCGAACTTCATTCCAACTAGTGGCTTGACCTGAACCTTTGGGTAGGAAACTTAAGGCGAGAAAAACAATGAATAGTAATCCATAAATCCAATAGTAATTGAATTTAAAGCCATTAGGCTTATTGTCGGGAGATTTGCGTTCTTCTGTCATTCTAAATTGTATATTGTAAATATCAAAAACCGCACCATTTTGCGTTTTGCATACAAAACTACAATTTTAGAAACAATTGAAGGAAAAAAGCGTTCTGTAAATGGAAAAAAATTGACAGAACTGATAAAATGTCAGTTAAACGGAAAATTAATCTTTGAATGACAATAAAGCCTGGCCCAAAAGATAAACATCTTGAAAAGAGTTATAAAGGGGAGCGGGTGCAATTCTTATTACATTGGGTTCTCTCCAATCAGCAATGATGTTAGAATTGGTTAGGTGGTCAAACAGTGCTTTTCCTTTAGAATCAGTAAGTAAAGATAATTGGGCACCTCTTTCATTTTGTGGGGTAATGATTTCAAATGACAGATTGGCATTCTTCGATAAAGTATCTTTTAAAACAAATTCTAAAAATGAAGTGAGTTTCAAACTTTTGGCTCTTAAATTTTTGATACCTGCGTTATGGAATATTTCCAATGAGGCAAGGTGAACAGCCATTCCAAAAACAGGTGCGTTAGAAAGTTGCCAACCGGCAGCTCCATTTTCGGGGATATATCCTTTTTTCATCAAAAATCTCTGACTTTCTTGATAGCCCCACCATCCTGAAAATCTTGGAGTATCAGGATTGGTACAATGTTTTTCGTGAATATAAATTCCAGACACATTTCCAGGTCCACTGTTGAGATATTTATAGGAACACCAAGCAGCAAAATCAACATCCCAATCATGCAATTGCAAATCTATGTTCCCCGCGGCATGTGCTAGATCAAAACCTGCAATGGCTCCAACCTCATGGGCTTTTTTGGTGATTTCGGGAATGTTAAAGTATTGGCCAGTGTAATATTGAACACCACTAAAGAAAACAAGGGCAAGTTCATTTTTATGATCTTCAATGGTTTGCAGAATGTCTTCTGTACGAAGTGTATGTTCACCACTTCTTGGCTCAATTTCGATTACGGCATCTTTATAACTAAATCCATGATGGAGTACTTGACTTTCAATTGCGTACATATCAGAAGGAAAAGCCCCAGCTTCCATGATGATTTTGTAACGTTGTTTGGTTGGTCTGTAGAATGAAACCATCAACAGGTGTAAATTTACTGTTAATTGATTCATTACCACTACTTCAATGGGATTCGCGCCCACTATTTCAGCGGCATGTTGTGTAAGGAATTTGTGATAATGGAACCATGGTTTTCTGCCATGAAAATGACCTTCAACACCCCATTTACCCCAATCTTCGAGTTCAATTTGTAGTGCTTCTTTGGCTGATTTAGGTTGTAAACCAAGAGAATTTCCGCAAAAATAAATTTGGGTTTCATTGTTGTGATTAACAGGGAAAATAAATTCATTTTTGAATGAAGCAAGTGCATCGTTTTGGTCGCAATTTTGCGCAAATTCAGGGGTATTTTCGAAATTGTGGTTCACAATGCAAAGGTAATAATGAAATTGAAAATGAAATGAATAAAAGATTGGGAAGATTTAAATAATTATATTTGCAATGTTTTGAAGATTGAAGAAGAATTAAAGCAGAATAAATTTGTTTCACCATTGCACAAAGCAATAGTGAATATCATGTTTACCGACGGATGGTTTACAAATCAATTGAGGGATGTATTTAAGGATCATCAACTTACCAACCAACAGTACAATGTTTTAAGAATATTACGCGGAAAATACCCGGAAGCTTTAAATCCTTCAGAAATCAAATCGGTGATGATTGATAAGAATCCCGATTTAACTCGATTGTGTGATAGGCTTTGCACAATGGGGTTGATTGAGCGATTTATTGATGGTGAAAATCGCCGGAAGATGAACATTCGTATCAACGAGAAAGGTTTGGAAATTTTGGAGAAAATAGATCCAGTGATGGATGATTTTCATAAATCGATTCAAAATATTAGCGACCGTGAAGCGGAGTTATTGAGTGATTTACTCGATAAAATGAGGGGCTAGTTTTTTACTACCATCGTTAAACCGTCTCTCATTGGCAATAATACGGTTTGCCAACTGCTGCATTTTGCCAATTCTTGATTGAAATTGTGCATGTTAACGGTGTCTTTATCTTTTACTCTAAGTTGTTCATCCAAAACTTTTCCACTCCACAAAGTATTGTCAAACAGCATAATACCGCCTGATTTTAGCATTGGAAAACAAAGTTTGAAATAATTGATATAGTTTGCTTTATCTGCATCAATAAAAATAAAGTCGGGTTCAATTTGAAGAGTAGGAATTACCTCTAGTGCTGGCCCTACATGGAAATTTACCCTGTCCATAAATGCATATTGTTTCCAAAAATTCTTAGTTTTAAAAGCCATTTCTGTGTCTGCTTCAATGGTGTGTATTTGGGCATTGTTGTTGGCATTTACGGCAAGACAAGCGGTTGCATAGCCAGTGAAGGTTCCTAATTCGAGAATTGTTTTTGGATTTTTGAGGGACACCAGCACCGATAAAAATTGTCCTTGTAGTTTTCCGCTTAATTGTCTAGGATTAAATGTTTTAAGCCAAGCGAAGGCCGTGTTTTTTTTCAAAAAATCGGGTTCTGGAGACGAATTTTGTTCACAGTAAAGGTGCAGGTTATCTTGCCAATTTGGATGCATAATAAAATGATTACAAAAATGGTGTTGTTTTATTCAAATAAAAATATATTTTCGCGTTAAAATTAACAAACAAAAAAACGTATGTATTGGACACTTGAATTGGTTAGTTATTTGGACGATGCTCCATGGCCAGCTACCAAAGATGAACTCATCGATTATGCCATTCGTTCAGGAGCTCCATTAGAGGTAATTGAAAACCTTCAGGAGTTGGAAGATGATGGCGAACCTTATGAAAGTATTGAGGAAATATGGAGTGATTATCCTACGGATGATGATTATTTCTTCAATGAAGATGAATTATAAAAAAAGCGGCTTAGCCGCTTTTTTTATTGTATGAAAAGTTGTTATTGAAGTTTTGTTTTGAGGAGTTCTGTGATTACAGCTGATCTTAATTTCTCCACATTAGTTTTGTTGGTTGCGGAAATAAAAACAGCGGGCGCATTTTCTTTGGCCATCCAACTTTTTTCAAATTGTTCGATCGTTAATCCGGTAGTACCTACAAAAAAATCATCTTCGCGACCTTTAAATGCATCTACTTTGTTGAATACAATTAATTCTGGCTTGTTAGAGGCCCCAATGCTATGTAAGGTTTCTTTTACAGATTGCATTTGTTTCTCGTAATTGGGGTTGCTTATATCCACCACATGAATGAGCAAATCAGCTTCTAAGGCTTCTGCTAGCGTACTTTTAAAGCTTTCTACCAGTAACGTAGGAAGTTTTCTAATAAAACCTACTGTATCACTTAATAGAATCGGTACATTTTGACCTTCATCGGATGGGTGAGGCAACACAACTTTTCTAACGGTTGAATCTAAGGTTGCAAATAATTTATTTTCAACCAAAACATCAGAACGACTCAATAAATTCATGATCGTGCTTTTGCCAACGTTGGTATATCCAACAAGGGCTGCTCTCATTGCACCTTCTCGAGATGATCGTTGGGTAACTCCAATTTTCTCAATATGCAACAACCGTTCTTTTAGGAGGGAAATTCTATTTCTTAGTGCACGTCTATCGGTTTCGATTTCAGTTTCCCCTGGACCTTTCATTCCGATACCCCCTTTTTGCTTGCTTAAATGCGTCCACATACCCGTAAGTCTTGGGAGCATGAACATACTCTGAGCCAGTTCAACTTGTGTTTTTGCTTGGGCAGTTTGGGCATTTTTTGCAAAAATATCAAGAATTAAATGGGTTCTTGTGAGAACTTTTACATTTTCTAATCCTTGTTCGAGGTTTCTCACTTGAGCGGGACTCAGATCATCATCGAAAATGGCAATATCAACATTGTTGAATTTGCAGTATTCGGCAATTTCTTGCAATTTTCCTTTTCCTACGTAGGTTTTGGCGTGAGGGTGTTCAAGTTTTTGGGTAAATCGTTTAATACTTTTCGCACCCGAAGTAAAAACCAATTGCTCAAGTTCATCTAGATATTCATCTACAGACAATTCTTGTTTTTGTGATTGCACACCAACCACAATTGCAATTTCCTCAGGTTTATCGTTATTGATCAAAATATTAAAGTTTAGGCTACAAAATTACGATTGTATTTGGGATTGTGGTATTTCAAATCGATTTTTGAGGAAGTATGCGCAAAATTTTTATGATCATGGCCTTGTTTGCAACGGCGATTGTGGTAAATGCGCAGCATTATATTTTATCTAATATCCCCCAATTAAGTCAAAAAAAGAGCTTGTTTCATAGGCCGATAGGGAAAAATGAAAATGGAACATATTTCTTAAATTATGCCCAAGAGAATTTGACAGATGGGTTTAGTATTGAACAATTTGATGAGGAATTGGGGTATGTAAAGGGCCGATTTTTTGATGTTGGTAAGAAGATTTATGTTTTAAAAGTGTTTTCAACAGATTCCGGAATTTTTTGGATTTCAGTATTTCGAAAACGATATGAAAAGACCAAACTATACTTGAACAAGATAAATTTAAATTTAGAAGGAAGCGTTGAAACACGTTTTGTAGGTGAATTTGAATTGGAAAATATCAGGGTAGATCAACTCTATGCCGATTGCAGTCTAAATAAAAAAAATTGGTCGTTGGTTTATCTTAAGGAAATTAACCATGAAACCACTGAAATTGGTTTTTCGTTGTATAATTTGAATGGCACTGAATTGTTGAAGCAAAAATCATATATCAGTAGTCGGAAAGAACTTCTTCAATTTGAGGAAACGGCATTGAATGATAGTGGTCAGTTTTTAGGGACATTGATTTTCAATATTCCGAAGGATTTTGCAAATCGAGGATTGAAGCTCAATGATTTATATTTGGTAAAATTCAGTGAAAAGATCTCTGAAACAAAAAAAATGGTGCTCAGAAATAATTATGCGAATTCTGAGATATTGGTAGATCCATATACTCAAAATATGGTTGTTAGTGGATTGTACGGTGATTCTAAGGGTGTAGAAATTGAGGGATGCTTTATAGTTCAGATAATTAGTAAGCAATTTTCTAATGAAACACTTATTGAGACAGACTTCAGTGAAAAATTGGTGAAGCAGATTTTGGGTATAAAAAGCAATAAAAAAAGCAAAGATCTCCCAAGGAATTTCTTCATGAGGAGGGTTATCAATACGTCTACAGGAAAATTTGTATGTGTTATTGAGCAATATTCAGAATCAAAACAACTTGAAACCTATTATATCAATGGTATTCCTCAAACTTCTACCAGAATATTATACCATTGTGGAGATGTTGGAGTTTTATTTATTGATTCACAAGGATTGATTGACAGCTGTGTGATGATAAGAAAAGATCAAACAGGAACCATATATAACCTATATTTAATGGGTATTGCAACGTTTGTGTGTCAAGATGGTATTCACATCCTCTATAATTCAGATATAGCTCGTAATAATGAAGTTGTTGATATGGTTATACAATCTAATTATGCCGCAAATCAAAAAGTTTTATTGAATAGTGATAATTTTTACAATATGATTGTGCCAATAGATGGCAAAGAGATGGAATATTGTACATTTACGGTACCTTTGTATCGCGATAAACAATGGTATTGGATGCAAATAAACGGGCATGATTAATAGGCTATTTGATAATAAAATTGGTTCTCTTGCATTGGTGATTATTATATTCATTGCTATAAGAATACCCATTTTTACATTGCATCAAAATGATACCTTCAATATTGTAAACAATGGAATTTTTTCAAAAATATTAAACCAAATCAATCATAATTCCCTGTTTTCATTTATTTTATCAAGTATTGTAATTTTCATAGAAGGATTGTTAATCAATAAATTGTGTTGGGAATACAATGTTGTTGAAAAACCTGGATATATTGTATTGTATTTTTTTGCCATTCTAAATTCGTGTTTCATTGAAAATTTTTATTTATCGAACATTCAAATAGGCAATATGTTTGTGCTCATTGGAATGAATTATCTCTATCTATTTATTAAAAATAACTACGATAGGCGATGGTTGTTTTTAAGTGCTTTGTTTTATGGACTGGCTGCATTATCAATTCCTGAACATTTTTGGATTATCGTTTTTTTGATTGTAATTGTAATCCTATTCAAACCAATTTTGCCAGTTGACATTTTTGCAATTTCATTTGGATTGTTGATGCCCTATTACGTTGTGTCTTCTGTTGGATTCTTATTCTCCTTTGAATTTAATTTTAATAATACTTGGCAATTTTGGATCTTAAAAAACAAATCCATTGAATTTCATTGGCTCAAAGATGGACCTGAGATATTGTTGATTCTTATTTTGTTGGTATTTGTATTTGTTGGAGTTCTTCAGGTTGTAGGTTCGTATTTTAGATCAAATGTTGAAACCAGAAGAAGTAAATTGGCCATGTTGGTTTTTGGTATTTATGTTACGGCTATTTTTTTAATGAGATTTAAGGACTATAGCAATTATTTTATCATTGCATCAGTGCCTTCAGCCGTATTTATCTCTAGTTTTTACGAGGGTAAAAATTGGAAAAAATGGAAAGAATTTTTAAATATAGTGACCTTGATGTTCTTGATTTATACCCTTATTCGGTAGTAATTAACTTCAAGTGGTTTTGCACTCTAGTTTCAATTTTCATACTCAGTTCAATTAAAGCATCTTTTTGGAAATTGCTCCATTCTTGGTTTAAAGCCTTTACTTGAATAAAAACCCTATTTAAACCGTATATAATTCCTGAATGTTCCTGATAATGAAACAAATATTGACTTTCCATAAAACGTGCAAAACGCATTCGGAATTCTGTAAAGTTTAAATGGTCAATTTGTATAAGTAATGAATCTAATTGTTTGTCAACAAGTTCTAATTCGGAATAAAATTGTATCAATTCTGAGGGATTTTTCTGAATTAAAACTTTGTCTAAAAGCATTTCAATCCAAACATGTAACCCAAACCAGAATCTTGGAATCTCAAGGTTCTGAAATACTCTCTTGGATTCGGCATGACAGTCATTGTAAACCGAATTAAAAAACGCAGATTTGTGAAAATTATTATCGCGAGAGAAATGTTTTTGAATTCCTATGTGCCAATCTGAATCTGAATTTAATTCGTTTAATTTCTTCTTGTTATATTGGTTCGGTGTGAAATTTCTCAGCAAATCCGGAGTTAAAAGTCCAAAGTTATGGATAGGATTGTTTTCTTGCTTGTCGAAATAATAATGAGAAAAAAAGTTCACTTCGCAAATGTCTGAAATAATAGATAAATGCCAAATATAAACTTTCAGACATTTGAATTGTTTTAATATTGTGGCAACTAAAACAACCTGGGTAATATTAACACTCGTGATATTGGTAGCTTGCAAATCGAGAACACCAAAATCAATCAATCAACACCAAAATACAAGTATGTCGAAAACTGAAACAGAATTTCAAATTAAAAAAACGGAAGAAGAATGGAGAGAGCAACTCGGAGATTTTTCATTTTCAATTTTGAGAAATAAAGGCACTGAAAGGCCATTTTCGAGTGAATTTGAAAAATTTTGGGATTCTGGTATTTATGTGTGCAAAGGTTGCGATACGGAATTGTTTTCTAGTGACACCAAATTTGATGCTGGTTGTGGTTGGCCAAGTTTTTATCAATCAATTGATAAGAAAAATGTGAAAGAAATTTTGGATTTAAGTCATGGCATGACAAGGGTAGAAGTAGTTTGTGCGCATTGTGGTGGGCATCTCGGACATGTATTCAACGACGGATATGATCAACCCACGGGATTAAGGTACTGTATCAATGGGGCTTCTTTGGGGTTCAAAAAGAAACAATAATTTCCCTCGAAATCGATAAAACTTTTAGTATCTTGCTGACATTTATATGCAAGATCAAAAATTGTTTTTATTGGATGGTATGGCCCTTGTTTACAGGGCTTTTTTTGCGTTTAGTCAAAATCCAAGAATTACGAGTACAGGAATAAATGCGAGTGCAATGTTTGGGTTTACCAATACGCTACTCGATATTTTGAATAAACAAAAACCAACGCATATAGCGGTTGTTTTTGATACGGACAAACCAACACAACGCCATATTGAATTCGAAAAATATAAAGCTCACAGAGATCCTATGCCCGAGGATTTAAGGAAGAGTTTGCCGTATATCGTGAAAATTTTAAATGGATTCAATATACCAGTTATTACTCTTGACGGATATGAAGCGGATGACATTATAGGCACTTTGGCATGGAGAGCCAAGGATATGGATGTGTTTATGATGACACCGGATAAGGATTTTGGCCAATTGGTGAAAGAGAGGGTTTATATTTATAAGCCCGGCAGAATGGGCAATCCTGATGAAATTTTAGGCGTAAAAGAGATATTAGAAAAATGGGAAATTGAAAGGGTAGATCAGGTGATCGATATTTTGGGTTTGTGGGGAGATGCTGCAGATAATATACCAGGTGTTCCAGGTGTTGGTGAAAAAACGGCCAAAAAATTGATTCAAGAATACGGAACAATGGAAAACATTTTGGCCCATACCCATGAGCTAAAAGGAAAAATGAAGGAGAAATTTGAGGAGTTTTCTGAACAAGCCAAAGTGAGCAAATGGTTGGCCACCATCGATACAAAGGTGCCAGTAGAAATTGAAGTTGAAAATTTAATTATTCAACCTAAAAATGAGGAGTTACTTACCGAAGTTTTTACAGAGTTGGAATTTAGAACGCTCCTAAAAAGGGTTTTGGGGGATAGTTCTTCGCAGGCAAATGTTACTGAGGCTGCAACTTCCAAGCCAAAATCTCAACCAAAATCAAATCCAAATCAGCCTGGATTATTTGATTTATTTAGTGTGCCAGAAACCACGGAAGAGGAAATAATTGCCCCTATCTATCTTACAATTGCTGAGGTTCCGCACGAATATAAAACGGTTTCAACAGATGAAGAAATTCAGAATCTTTTAGAAGAGTTGAACAAAACAGAAGAATTTTGTTTTGATACAGAAACCACTGATTTAGATCACTTTGTTTCAGATTTGGTGGGTATGTCTTTTTCTTGGAAGGCCCATCAAGGTTGCTATATTCCCGTCCCTCAAAATTTTGATAAAGCGAAGGAATTGCTAGCAAATTTTAAAGATTTGTTTGCTTCAAATAAGTTAAAAATTGCACAGAATTTAAAATTTGATTTGGCCATATTGTCAAAATATGGGTTAAAAATAAATGGACCGTTTTTTGACACCATGTTGGCACATTATTTAATAGAGCCAGATCAACGTCACAACATGCAAGTGTTAAGCGAACATTACTTGAATTATACCCCCATTTCCATTGAAAATTTAATTGGTAAAAAAGGTAAGAATCAAGGAGTTATGTCGGATGTAGAAATATCGAAAATTACAGAATATGCCGCGGAAGACACAGACATTACGTTTCAATTAAAGCAAAAACTTCATCCACAATTGTTGGAGAGAGGATTAGATTCGGTTTTTGATTCCATTGAATTGCCGTTGGTTCCGGTATTGGCTGAAATGGAACACGAAGGCGTGAAAATTGATACTGCATTTTTAAATGCATACAGTAAGGATTTGCAAGTTCAAGCATTGGAAATTCAAAATAAAATATTTGAATGCGCAGGAATGGAATTCAACATTTCTTCTCCTCAGCAAGTTGGAGCTGTTTTGTTTGAGAGATTAAAGCTGTCTGATAAGCCAAAGAAAACCAAAACTGGTCAATATCAAACCGATGAAGAAACTTTGGTTTCTTTGATGGGGAAGCATCAAATTATTGAGTATATCATGAATTTTAGGGCTTTACAGAAGTTAAAAGGAACTTATGTAGATGCACTTCCATTGTTGGTTAAATCACAAACTGGTAGGGTTCATACCAGCTTTAATCAGGCAGTGGCTGCAACTGGTCGTCTTAGTAGTCAAAATCCGAATTTACAGAACATACCTATTCGCACAGATTTAGGCCGAGAAATAAGAAAAGCCTTTGTCCCTCGAGATGAAAATCATCTATTATTAAGTGCAGATTATTCGCAAATTGAATTGAGAATTATTGCACATATTTCGCAAGATCCAACCATGATAGAAGCGTTTAATCAAGGAATTGACATTCATACTGCTACAGCGGCAAAAGTTTGGAATGTTGCAATTGAGGATGTTGACAAGGAAATGCGTAGAAAGGCAAAAACCGTTAATTTTGGTATTATTTATGGAATTTCTGCGTTTGGACTTAGTCAGAGGGTGAATATTTCACGAACAGAGGCAAAAGAAATCATAGACAATTACTTCATTCAGTTTCCAGGAATAAAATCGTACATGGATAAAACCATCAATTCGGCTAGAGAACTGGGATATGTAGAAACTATTTCCGGTAGAAAGCGAAATTTGAGGGATATTAACAGCAAAAATGCTGTTGTTAGGGGTTTTGCTGAGCGAAATGCCATCAATGCACCCATTCAAGGAACAGCTGCAGACATGATTAAAATTGCCATGATTAAAATTCAAGATTGGTTGAATAATTCAGAATTACATACCAAAATGATTTTGCAGGTTCATGATGAATTGCTTTTTGATGTACCCAAAAATGAAGTTGATATGGTGAAAGCCAAAGTGAAGGAACTTATGGAGGGCGCCATGTCACTCAATGTACCGGTATTGGTTGAGTCTGGTGTGGGTGAAAACTGGTTAGAAGCGCATTAATTCCAAAATCTCCAATTGAATCCAAATCTCACACGAACAGGCTCAATAGGGTAAAGGTAAGTTTGTTCAAACCGGGAATTGAATTGTGGAACAATAAACAATTGATTCACATGTTCATACTTTATAAATAAATCTACATTTTGAATTCTTCCACTAGCGAAAATATCCAAAACTGGATAGTTTCCAAGTGGATTCAAGTTCATTTCATTGAAGTAAAATGATCCAGCATCTGGTCTAAAATTCAATTGCATGTAATTTGATGTATAAGTACCTTCTACACCAAGCCTAAACAACAATGCTTGATTAAATGCTTCATTTTGGAAATAAATGGCTGAGCGGGCATGCAATTTGGGTAGTCCGTAGTTTATCAGTTTTTCACTTTGATTTAATTGGAAAAACGCCTGTTCTTGGAAAATGAATTTGCCCAATTTTAGGGTTATTTCACCACCAATTTGAAGGAAATTTACAAAATCTACTTTTTCTGGAACTGCCGAATTGATGGCCAAATAATCATTTTGATTGCTACCAATATTGCAAAACGCCGAACCTTTAAATTTACTTCCCAATTTTGTGATTTTGACCTGCGTAAATTGTTGTTGGCTGAAATTTGGATTGGTTAAACTGTAGTTCAATTTTTCGTTTGAAAAGTAAAATTGATTGCTTGTAAAAGTAGATAAATATTGATTTACAGGTTGATTTGAAATTTGACCTCTCACAGAGATAACGTATTTTCCTGGGAAGCTCTTTTTTAATTCAGCATTTAACAAAAATGCTTTTTGTGCATACCCCAAAACAAATAAATTGGCTTCAGAATAAATTTCCCAACTTTTATATTTCGTATTTAAAATGCCTTCAAATCCATGAGATTGAATTTCGTAGGTTTTAACGTTTGTTGCATTCGTATCGTACTGGTAGTTTAATATTTGGTAAATGTGATTAACCTGCAAATTTGCCGTAAAATTTCTAAATATTTTTTGGAAATTGATTCCAATTCTGTGGTCAATTAAACTAAATGAAGTACTGTCTGCAATCTTCTTATTTGTAAAGTTATAAGTTTGTCCGTAATAACTGGTATCGCGAATTTTGTCTTGATATTGGAATCTGATTTTATGAAACCTAACGCTTTGTGAAATTCCAAAGGTTTGATTGGTGTCAAAAAAATAGCGGTGTTTGAAACGATGATCATTTTGTGCCCAAAACGATTTGGCCGAGGTTAATCTTGGAAAATAATTTCCAAACAGTCTTTCTTTTATAGAGCTTGACCTTTGAAAATCGGGGCCGTAAAACAAACTATCGGAAATTAAACCACCATTTTCTACTCTGCGATTTCGGTTCCAAGATACTATGATTTGCTGTTGGTATTTTTTGTTTTGACTGGTGAAATTGCTGCCAATAACAGTGTTTCTGTTAAGATTTTGTTGTTGCGCAATTTCGGGGGTGTATAAATCTCCATTTAATACGGAATTATAATCAAGGGTTACATTCCAAGTTTTTGAGAAATTTTGGGTATGCAATATGTTTAATCCAATTAAACCACCATCGCCTTGGGCATATTTACAGAGGGTATAAGGCTGAGAAACTTCATGGAATTGAAAGTTGTCTGGAGTTTTACCATGAATACCGAATTGTTGAAACCCAATTGAAATTCCAGAATGCTGAAATGGCATTATGGCCAATATTTTTTCTGGAGATCCAACGCTTCCAAGATTGGCGTATGGTAATATTTGATTAGATCCGGGAGTATAACGATGGAAATCAGAAATGGTTGTGTCAACTTTTGCCAACGTATCGCGTTGAAGCCACAAATAGTTGGCAAGCTGAGCTTTGGGAAATAATTTGAATTTTGTTATTTTCACTTCTTTTTGTGAAGTGTCTCTTTTCCATAACCCTGTGGTATCTGAACTTCTCATGGTTTCACCTGTATTTTCACCGCGAGGGTCGAATACTTGCGAAAATGCTGTATTTGTACCCATGAACAAACTGAACACAAATATTGCTATATGAAAAAATCGGTTTTTCAATGGTTACTGCAAATTTGCGTATAATTTTTGAAGTATTTATGGATCAAGTTGTCGAATTTTAATCTATTGCTCTGGTTTTTACTTTAATTTGTGACATTAATGGAGTTTGTACTAAAAGTTTTAGCCGTTGTTGGTCTGTCATGTTTGAAATTTTTACTGGGAGTTTCCTCGGCAGCTCTAGTATTAACTCCTACGGAAGGATTTATTGCAGTGGTGATTGGTTCTTCAATTTCAGTATTGATCTATGTTTACGGTGGAAAAGCTTTGACGCAATTTTTCGTAGCAAGAAAAATGAAAAAATTGGGCGATGACTATGTCCCTCCCAAAAAATTCACAAAGAAAAACAGGTTTTTGGTGAAAATTCGTAAAAATGGTGGCCTTCCCCTTGTTGCATTTTTGTCGCCGGTGATTATCAGTTTAACTGTGGGCTGCTTGTTAGCCATCACATTTGTGAAAGACAAACGACAAATTGTTGCCTACATGATTGGCTCGATTTTCTTATGGTCTCTCTTGATTTTTGGGGGACTTATGTCATTTTTCGTCAAGTAAAAATTGCATTGCGGAATTTGCAAGTAATTTTCTGGAAATTATTTGCGTAAATTGCAAATCAAATGATTAAAAATCGTTCAATTTTACATGGCTTATTGATTGTTTTTCTTTGGGGTTGTGCCAAAGAACAGACTCGGTGGGACGTGAATAATACAGTGCCATTGTTTAAGACACAAATGTCTTTGAATGATGTTGACAATACCTATCTCAAGCCCAACTTAACGGATAGTAGTTTCTTATTGTCATACGAAAATTTGATTTATCGTTATAAAATCAATGATTTGCAGGCCACTGATACAGGTATTGATGCATTTTTTAGTTTGCGAAAACTCAAATTGAGCGACCGTGTGATTGAGAACAGCATCACATTGGGTCAAATCAATCCAATTTTTAAAGTATTAAATGGTCAAACAGCGGATATTCCTGCTCAAGAACAGTCGAATCTTCAGCCAACAGACATTGATGCATCTGCATTTTTTGAAACGGCTACTTTGGATACTGGGTATTTGGATATTTCGATTGCCAACAACCTTCCTGTAAATATTTCCTTGATTGTATTTGAACTAACCAATGCGGGAGATAATTCGGTAGTGGCATCAGATTCGTTCAAGAATATTCCGAAGGATGGCGGAATTGCCACAAAAACAATTGATTTACGCGGTAAAACTGTAACAAAAACATTGAAAGGAACCATTAAAAAACTCATCACTCAGTCTAGCAATGGTTTGGTTTTAATTGACGCCAATAAAGGCATTACCGTGAAATTGGGTGTCCGAAATTTGAGACCTATTTCTGCAGTGGCCGCTTTCCCTTCCCAAAATGTAATTGATCAAGATGAAGGATTGACGTTGTATATGGGTGGTGCAGAAGTTAAATGGTTCAAGGTAGCAAAAGGCCAGTTGAGAATCAAAGTTGAAAGTACAATTCAAGAAGATATGTCGATGGTACTTTCACTTCCTGGAGCGATGAAAGATGGCCAGCCGTTTTATCAAGAATTATCGATGCCAGGTTCCGCTGGAAACGGTGTTTCAACCACCGAACAAATTTATGATATGACGGGTTTCCTGCTGGATTTTAGAGGTAAAAATGGCCCGGTGAAAGATACAGTCAACACTTTCCATCAAATTTTAAAGGTTACATTGGATAGTAGTGGTCGTAAATTGGCTGTTAGCTTGAAAGATAGCATCAAATTAACCTATAGAATTGAGGGATTAAAACCAGAATATGCCATTGGTTATTTGGGTAATTCATTGAATAGGACAGGTTTGCAAACCACAGATTTTGGTTTGTTTAAAGGAATCGATGGAAGTGTTCAAGCCAAGGATTTGAATGTTTCTTTTGTTTTGAGAAATAGTATTGGTACAGATGGTAGATTTAAACTGCATAAACTAGATGGTGAAAATGTGTTCTCAAAATCTGTTACAACATTGTCTGCAAATTATTTAACAAATGATCTATTTGTAACATCCCCTAAATTTGTTCGGGGTGATTTTACCGAAACTAGGGTGGATTTGAATTCCTCTAACTCTAACATAAAGACTTTTTTGGAAAATTTACCCCAAAAATTACATTATGATTTGGAAACTGAAATTTCACCAAATGGCAATGTAAACAATTACAAAGACTTTGTTTTTGACGATTCTAGGTTGGATGTAATCATGCGGGTTGATGCTCCGGCAACATTCTCAATTGGTGGCTTGGTTTTGAGGGATACACAAGGTATTAATTTGAAAGAATTGGGTGCTTCTGATCGCTTGAAAAGCGCCACGTTGTTTTTGGAAGTAGAAAATTCATTTCCAGTTGATTTTGGATTGGATGTTGAACTTCTAGACAAACAGTATTATAGGATGGGTAATTTGGATATTAGTCCTACAGAGGGAATTTCCGCAGGTGTTGTAGATAAAAATGGTTATCCTCTTCAAGCTACCAAATCTATGTTGATCATTCAATTACCAAGAAATAAAGCGGAAATGTTGAAAAATGCAGGTTACGTAGCTATTGCGATGAAGATAAAAGGAAACAACAAAATGCAAAGGTTGTTTTACGACAGTAAAGTGAGTGTGAAATCAAGAATTCAGTTTGAGTATGAAGTGCGTAACTAAATCGGTCATTTTTCTTTTATTTTTATGGGTTTTCGCCAAAGATGCACTTGTTGCGAAATCGATAGTGGGTCATATTGATTCAATCAATTCTTATGAAAGTAAAATGCCTCCTCCACTGTCGAAAGTAGAGTATTATCAACCCATACTGTGGTATAATTTAGAAAGTGGATCGAATGGGGTTCCATTTTCAATGCTCAGTCGTTTTGCTTTTGGGGGATACATTTCGCCATCGGAAATGAATGATTACCAATCATTATTGTCAACAACAGGTAATAGAATGGGGGCTATTCAATCTTATGGAATGACAATTTACCCAATTCCCGGAATTGAAGTACAAAAGAAAGGGTCACTTGAAACCATTACATTGGAAATTGATGATTACAGCGGTGCAAATTTTACCCAAGATGCTTTCCGCATGATTTTTCAAGGAAATACAAATTATTTGGGACAAACCTTAAATGCCGATAACAATAAAATCGAATCTTTGAGAACCAGAAGTTTGAAATTTAATTTTCGAAAAAGTTATAGAAATATTGAGTTGATTCCAACCATTCAGTTTGGACAATGCTTGAATTTTACATCTATTGAAACCCAGAATATCAAACTACAATCGGATGCCTTGGGAGATGAACTTCAATTTTCAGGAAATGCGTATTCTGCAAATTCGGGATATTCTTTTTGGGGGACAGGATACGGTGTTCAGGCTGGATTGAGTGTTGATTTTAAAAATATTCGTCAAACAACGAGCAAAGTTTATTCTTTGAGTTTTGGGGTCAAAAATTTTGGTTTTTATACTATTTCAAACGTGAATACGGTAAGCAGAAATGCAGTTTGGAACGGAGATAATACTGGTTTATCGCCTGAAGGTTGGGTTGAAACTTCCGCTTTCAATTTAAAGGCCGCTCAAATAAGTTCGTCTGATTTACAATTTGGTAGTTGGTTTGACCGCCAGGGTGATAGTATCAAGAGTAAGTTGAATTTTATTGAGACGGAAAGAAAGGGTACAATTCTCGCTCCATTTATTGCTCACGCTAAGTTGACGATTAGACCTCATACTTATGTTTCGGGAATCACCAGACATGAGATTTCACTCAAATACGTGTATCTCACAGGTTACATGCCTCAAGTGAGTTATTGGGCTTTTGCTAGGGCCAATTTTAAAACCATGAAAGGAAATACAAAATTTTCATTCAATTATATGGTTGGATTGAGTGTTGGTGGTTTTGATGATTTTGATTTGAATGCAGGTATAATGCTTAATTCATTTAAATTTCGCGGTAAAACCGTTATGACAATTTTGAAATTTACTGGTTTGGAGTCTTTTGTTGTTCCAAGTAAGTTTCACGGTGCTGGAGCTTTTGTGCAATTGAGTTACCCATTGCATTATGCTTACCAATGATAATTAATTTGATAAACGTTTAACTCTCCCTTAGAATAAAAGGGTTTATCAGATAATCTTAAATGGGTTAAATTTAGTTGATTCCAGTGTTTTAAGTCGTTTAAAACAATTATTGGCATAATTTCCTTGGAATCTGTTGTTTTGCGTGTCCAGATGTCTTCAATGAGTTTAGAGTCGAAATCTCGGGCAATTCTGATCCCTTGCCTCTGAAGTAAATACAAACCGGTGTTGGGACTAACATCGAAACCCAACCATATTTCCTTGGAATTTGAGCCCAAATATTGGTTTAGAAAAAGACGAACATTTTCATAGTCTTCAATGTTGCTTATCACAGTTTGGCAGTAATAATCACCTTTGGTGAGGGTTCTACGAACTATTTGTTTGGTGTGAAATGCATTTATAAAAGGCAGCACCCAAAGTCCCACAAAAGCAAAAATCCCCAAGAATCCGGTAAAAATTTGTTTGTTCTCGATGTGAATTTGATATAACCATAACAAGCCAAAAAAGACTGCCGGTAAGAGTAAAATGAAATAATAATCATGGTGCCTGTATTGGCCATTGAAAAAGACAAAAACCGACACAAATCCGCATAATAAAAGGATGGAAATCCAGCCCAAGAAATCCAAATGATTCCAATACTTGATCAAACTGCTCAGAAAAAGTACAACTATAGCGATAAGTCCCGTGGTTAAATAAATCCTAGAAGACCAAGTATCGAAAGCAAAGCAGGTATTTTCAATAAAGTCTGAGAAAGATTTTGCGGGATTCATTTTTTGAAGGAAATGAAAATTCCAAGTAGTTACAGTTAAGTGATTTGCGTAAAGATACCAGCAAAAAATAGGAATAATTGGTAGGGTCCATTTGAACCAAAACAGGAAAGATGTTTTAAAGGGAATTCGGAATGGATTCTTTTGGAACTTTTGTATGAAAAATAACCCGATTAAACTCAAATGTGTGGTGAGAAATGTTATTTTAAGAAGTCCTGCAAGAGCAATGAAAACTAAGTAAATATTGAGAGATTTGCGGGGTTCAATGCCATAGTAGAATTTGATAAATTGATACCAGGCAACTATAGTAAAAGACATAGCCGCAATGTCGGGAATGTAGTTAAAAGTATAAAAAACGAGTATAGGAGAACTGTACCAGATGATAAAAATTAAATATTGATGGATTTTATTAATGATGTGCAGCTGAATAATTTTCCAAGCGGCAAAACATCCCCCAAAAACAATGCTGCCCATAACTATTCTATAGATGAAATGATGGAATCCAAATATTTTGTAAAAGATGGCGGTAATGTATTGAATGATAGGAAATTCCAAGCCTGTAATTCCATTGCAATTTCGTGATTCCATTACACGTGGTTCCAAAAAATTCATGGAAGACCTAAAATAATTTAAGGCAATAGATGCACGATCAGCTTGCGCACCTTGATGCATTCCAAAAGGCGCTAAATTGATGTATTCTAACCAATTAAAAAATAGTTGTAAGGCAACCCAGAAAAGGAAAAAATGAATAAAATTCTTACTAATTCTATTCATGATTGAAATTTGAATCTCGAATGATATAGTGAGGTCGGTTTTTAACATTTTCACTAACGCGACCCAAATATTCACCCAGTATACCAATGCCAATAAGTTGAATGCCACCAATAAACAAAACAGAGATATGTAAGGATGTCCAACCTTTTTCAGTGGTTCCAAAGTATTTCTGGTAAAGGCTATAGATAATTAATAAAAATGCGACGAACGATACCACAAATCCGCTGATTGTAGCTACTCTAAGAGGCCAAGTGCTGAATCCGCTGATTCCGTCTAAGGCGAAACCAATCATTTTGCTGTAGGTGAATTTGGTTTCTCCCGACATTCGTTCTTCACGGTTGTATTCAATGAAAGTTTGATTGAAACCAATCCATGCAATTTGTCCTCTGATATATTTGTGCTGTTCCGGCATCTGATTGAGCACCTTTTGAACTTTTTTATGGATAATTCGGAAATCTCCGGTGTCGACAGGGATTTCGATATTGGTAATTTTTGCGAGGATTCTATAGAAAATTTTTGCGGTAAATTTTTTCATGATGCCTTCACCGTCTCTTTTTTTGCGTTTGGCATAGACCACTTCAAAGCCACTTTTTGCTGTTTGATACAGTTCTGGGATTAATTCAGGTGGATCTTGACCGTCGCCATCCATGATTACAAGAAAATCGCCAATTGCGTTCTGAATTCCTGCTGAAATGGACTGTTGATGTCCGAAATTTCTGGAAAAATCGATGTATTTGATGTTGTGATTGGATAACGACAATTCAATAACCAAAGGTAAGGTATTGTCTTTGCTGCCGTCATTGATATAAATGATTTCGTAATTGACAGACATAGAATGTAGTACATCAACGATTCGTTGATTCAAAGCACCAATATTTTGCTCTTCATTAAAAAGAGGAACAATAATTGATAATTCTATGTTTTTTTCTGACATACAGCAAAAATATTCATTTTATCTTAAGTAAATTTGTATTTATGAAAAGAAGATTGTTAAAAAGCGGAATTATTTCAGCGGTTGTATTGGGATTGGGTTCATTTATGATGATGAGTTGTCAATCTAATTCACAAGCAGAATCAAATAATGCAGAAAATCCAACTCCATTAACACCTGAGATGGTTGCTTCTGCGCCGGTTGATACGGAGCATAAAACAATGACGGTTGCTGAGTTTGATAAAGCTATTGCTTCAGAAAAACTCACGATGGTAGATTTTTATACCACATGGTGTGGTCCTTGCAAAATGATGGCGCCGTTTATTGAAGAAATCAAAAATGAACAATCTAGTGTGGTGAATGTATTGAAAGTTGATGCAGAAGCACAGCTTGATATTGCGGAGCGTTATAAATTACAGGGATATCCTACCATTATTTTCTTTAAAAAGGGTGAAGTAGTTTTCAATCAATTGGGTGCATTAGATAAAGAAGGGTTGATGCAACTTGTAAACAAGTACAAATAATCTTAAGACAAATGAAAATAGAAAAGGAGCGTAAAACGCTCCTTTTTTTATATGAAGAAATGAAAACTATCTCCTCTAAGTCCTAATCTTAGTGTTTCTAGAGGTATGACCTCATTTGGTGCAATATTTCCCAAATTTACGTTCGTTCCATACAATTGAATGAACCAAACTTGTTGCGCTTTCTGAGGCGCTTCCCATATAATTTTATCTTGAGGAATCTTTCGAATAATCTCAGCAACCAATCCAGATCTAACCTCACCAGTTCCCCTAAAAATACCCACGGTACCAGATTCTCTGGCTTCACCAATTACTTTCCAGGCACCGGCTTCTAATTCTGTTTCCATTTGTTCAATCCATTCATATGGAGGGATGATTTTCTCTGCATCTTTACTACCAACTTCACTTAAAACTGTGTAGTTTTTAGATAAAATATTGATATAGTTGCATTTTACATCATGTTCCATGTCCAAGCTTCCGTCGCTTACTTCCGCGAATTGTACCTTGGTTTTTTCTAACAAGCGGAGATAATCATCAAATTGATTTCTAGCAATATAGGCTTCAAATAGAGTACCACCAAAATAAACGGGAATGTTTGCTGAATGATAGAGGTTTATTTTATCGATTAAATTTGGACTTGCGAAACTTGTGCCAAAACCTAATTTTACTAGGTCAACATGGGTTTCATTCATGGAAATGAAATCTTCTACTTCACCGAGAGACAAGCCTTTATCCATGACCATAGTAAGGCCATTTTGTCTAGGTTTGATGCTTCTTTCGGGTAAATTTTTGAGGTTAAATAAACTATTGTTCATCAGAAAATTTTGGCTGAATAAATCGGGCAATACATTCAATTATTTTGTTTGCTTTCTTTAATTCTGGTGCAAAGATAAACATATTAAAATGTTCTTGTGGATTATATTCAAGTGCTTTTTCTAACACAAGAATGGCAATATCTTGATTGTTTGTGAGATAACAAAGTGCAGATAATCTGTAAAGCAACGCTGCACTTCTTGGATTGTTTTCAAGTCCTTTTTCGGTAATTTCTAAGGCTTCATTGGCTTCTCCATTTTCGTAAAGGGCAACACCCCAGTCTAACCAAACTTCTGAGTTAAATGGGAATTCCAAGCTCAAATATTGGTAAATTTTAGACCATTTTTCAGTTTTATTGGTTACAACATAACAAGAAGCTAAAACCAAACCATAATCAACTTCTAAAGGGTCGAGTTGGTGGGCTTTTTCAAGAAAAGGAATGGCGTTTTCGAAATTGTCTTTTTGTTGCCAAGTTAATCCTAGAGAATACCAACTTTCACTGTCTTCAGGATTTCTTTTTAATACTTCTTTATAGAGTTCTCGGGCTTTAGGTGTTTGGTTGGTTTCATGATAGCTCCAAGCCAAAAGTCCCTCAAGCTCTTCAAATGTCTTTTTAGGAAAACGCTCAATTTGTTCGGTGTAAATGCCAATGAAAGTTTCATAATTTGAAAGTTCATAGTGGCATTCCATCAATGCAATCCAAGCATCGGCAAAGTTCTCATTGATGGTTACGGCGAAGTCGAAAGCTTGAATTGCTTTGGTATGATTGTCTTGCGCCAAGTAACCTGAGCCTAAAACATACCAAGCTTCGGAAGAATATGGATCTTGTTCAATGATGGCTTCAATGGTTGGAATAAGTTCGGCTACAATACTTCCATCATCGGAACGTAAAATATATTTTTCAATGATAGGATTTATTTCTGCACCGGTATTTAAGGCTTTTTCTACAAGGGGTAATGTAAGTTCATATTGTTCATGGTAAAGCGCCATTTCGAGGAAGTCCTCTAATGTATCTTCATCATTTCCAGCAATATCAATGGCAGATGCCAAAGCTTCAAAAGCCAATTTTCGTGCTCCTTCATGAGAGAATAAAATGGCTTTCATCATCATGAGAGAGGGTTCGAAAGGGGTATAAGCAGTGGCTTGTTCTAAATATTTATGTGCCCTTTTGTATTTCGCTTCACGCATGAGCATTTCAACCATGTGCAAGGTAAAAATGGGCATGTAAGGAAACTGTTGAATGCCTAGTTCAATCACGATTTTGGCATAAGCCTGTCCGCGTTGTTCACCAGGAATTGAAATTTCCGTGCTGTAGTAACGGAACAATTCAATGAGTTCTCTGGCCGTGAAACTGTCGCGTGATTTATTTTCAAAGTCACTTACCAAAGATTCCACATCCCCTTGAAAGGCGTCGAAATTATCATCGTCCTCTTCTTCATCGTCCCAATCAGATGGAAATAAACTCATTTATCAAAAATATTAAAGTTGTGTGATGAAAAAAGTAGAAAATTAAAAAAGCATCGACATGTTTTGCACAAAGGTACAAAAATGAAGTTAAGGATTGGTTAAATCTTGACAAAGTTCTGTAAGAACACCATTGGTGGATTTGGGATGTAAAAACGCAATTTTTTTATTATCGGCCCCTAATTTTGGTTGGGTATGGATAAGGTTAAAATTTTGATTTTCTTTTTCTTGCAACTCAATTTCAATGTTTTCAGATTCAAAAGCAAGGTGATGTAAACCCTCTCCTTTTTTTTCGATAAACTTGGCAATTGTGGAGTTAGGATGAGTGGCGGCTAGCAACTCGAATTTTACATCACCCAATTGAAAAAATGAAGTTATGACCATTTCACTTTCTACCGTTTCTCTTTTGTAAGGTTCAACACCTAAAAGTTTAGTAAAGAGTTTTTCTGACGCATCTAAATTTGATACAGCAATTCCGATATGTTCTAATTTTTTAGGCATGTTTAGGTTTTTTAACAAAATAATGTTGCAAATTAAACAAAACAGAAACTATTTTGATGATTGAGTGTTACTTTTGCAGTTTAGAAACAATCTAAATTAATATAAATTCAAATAAAAGATACCATGAAATTGCCTGTATATTTAGACAACAATGCAACAACCCAATTGGATCCAAGGGTGTTTGAAGTGATGACTCCATTTTTCTTAGAAAACTATGGAAACGCTGCTAGCAAAAGTCATGCATTCGGCTGGAAAGCTGAAGAAGCAGTTGATTACGCTAGAGAACAAATTGCTGCATTAATTGGCGCAAACGAAAAGGAAATTATTTTCACAAGTGGAGCTACAGAGAGTAATAACCTAGCATTAAAAGGTGTATTTGAAATGTACGCTGCTAAAGGAAATCACTTCATCACTGTTTCTACTGAGCACAAGGCCATATTAGATACCTGTAAACATTTGGAAAAATTGGGTGCAGAGGTTACTTATTTGCCAGTTGGTGGCGATGGTTTGTTAAAAATAGAACAAGTAGCTGAAGCAATTAAACCCAATACTGTTTTGGTTTCGGTGATGTTTGGAAACAATGAATTGGGAGTTATTCAGCCAATTCGTGAAATAGGCAAATTGTGCAAAGAACATGGTGTTTTATTTCATACTGATGCCACTCAGGCTGTAGGAAAGATTCCGGTGAATGTTCTTGAAGATCATATTGATTTAATGAGTTTTACTGCACACAAAATGTATGGTCCTAAAGGTGTTGGTGCTTTATATGTGAGAAGAAAAAATCCACGTGTAAAAGTTACTGCTCAATTAGATGGCGGTGGACATGAGCGTGGCATGAGAAGTGGTACATTAAATGTTCCGGGTATTGTTGGTTTTGGTAAAGCATGTGAATTGGCTAGATTGGAAATGGATGCTGAAGGTAAACGTCTTATGGCGCTTCGCGACAAATTGGAGTCTGCCTTGTTGAAGTTGGAAGAAAGTTACGTAAATGGCAGCGTTGAACATAGATTGCCTCATACTGCCAATATTAGTTTCAAATATGTTGAAGGTGAAGGTTTGATGATGGGCATTAAAGATATCGCCGTTTCTTCGGGTTCTGCATGCACAAGTGCCTCATTAGAGCCAAGTTACGTATTGAAAAACTTGGGTTTAGATGATGAGTTGGCACATAGTTCTTTGCGTTTTGGACTTGGTAGATTTACCACTGAAGAAGAAATCGATTTTACCATTAAATGTGTCACTGAAGCTGTTAACAAACTTCGCGATATGAGTCCCTTGTGGGAAATGTTTAAAGAAGGAATTGATTTGAAATCAGTTCAATGGACAGAACACTAATTTGGTCGAAAATAAATTTTAAACCTTTTAATTTAGAAACATTTTAAATAACTTTGTATAAAACAATAAAAAATTGATTTATGGCATATTCAGAAAAAGTAGTTGATCATTATACAAACCCAAGAAACATTGGTACTTTAGACAAAGCGAGCAAGTCAGTAGGAACTGGTTTAGTTGGTGCACCTGAGTGTGGAGACGTAATGCGTTTACAGATTCAAGTGAATGACGAAACAGGCGTAATTGAAGATGCAAAATTCAAAACATTTGGTTGTGGATCTGCAATTGCCTCATCTTCTTTGGCTACAGAATGGTTAAAAGGAAAAACCATTGACCAAGCTTTAACCATTGATAACATGGAAATTGTAGAAGAGTTGGCATTGCCTCCTGTTAAAATTCACTGTTCTGTTTTGGCTGAAGACGCTATTCGTTCTGCTATCAACGATTACAGAGTGAAACAAGGTTTAGAACCTTTGGAATTTGAAAAGTCTCACCATTAATAGCTTTTTACCATGTTGGCCGATGCAGGTGCAATAACAATTACAGAAAAAGCCTTAACCAAGGCTTATGACCTAATGCGCGATGCCAATATTTCGGCACCAGATTATTTTTTGCGTGTTGGAGTTAAAGGCGGTGGTTGCTCTGGTTTAACCTATGAGTTGGATTTCGACAATGAATCCAAAACTGGAGATATGGAATTTGGAGATGAGAAATTGAAAATTGTTTGCGATATGAAGAGTTTCCTTTATTTGTGCGGCACGGAATTGGATTTCTCAGATGGATTAAATGGAAAGGGTTTTAGTTTTATCAATCCAAATGCATCGCGTACTTGTGGTTGCGGTGAAAGTTTCTCAATTTAAATGGAAACATTAATCATTCATACCCCATTCATTCAACTGAATTCTGCTTTAAAGCTCTTAGGATGGGTTGAATCTGGTAGCATGGCCAATGAAGTTATCGATATGGAATTGGTTAAAGTTAATGGAAATGTGGAGTTAAGAAAACGTAACAAAATCTATCCAGGGATGAAAATTGAGTTTGAAGGGCAAGAGGCCATTGTAAAAGATAGCCAATAATCAAGAAATTACTGATAAAAATCATACAATACCATGATGAACATCATGGTATTTTTTTTTGCAAAAAATGAACTTTGATGTATGAATACTACAGCACAAAAATACCTACACGAATTGCACGCAGAGCACAATGAGTTTCTTTCTGTTTTGGCTTTCGCTAAAGATGAAATTAAAACTTTCAAAAATAGACTAAGTGAAGTTGTTACAGCAAACAACAAAACTGAAGTAATGGCTCAGGTGGAGCATTATGAAAATCAATTCATTCGTCACAATGAAGTGATTGATGAGCTAAAGCATGAAATTCACGAATGCGAAGTGGCCATTGCCAAAATGGCCGAAGCAAATAATGTTGCCACAGACCACAGAAAAGCCGATGATCACGTTGAATTACGCGATAAAATGGAAACCTTCAATAAAATATATACTGAATTGAAGGATGAATTTAAAAGGTTTTTAGAGAAAACCTTTTAAATCACAATATTCACAATTCGGTTTTTAACCACAATGATTTTCTTTGGGGCTTTACCTTCTGTCCACTTTAAAACTACCTCATTTTGTAGAACTACAGCCTCAATTTCTTCGGAACCCGCATCAATTGGAAACTCTAATTGTGTGCGGGTTTTGCCATTAATGCTGATTGGATAATTAAAGCTATTTTCTACCAAATATGAGGCATTAAAGGTTGGCCAAGTGGCGTTGTGAATGCTCCCATTATTGCCCATTGCCATCCATAATTCTTCCGTAATATGGGGAGCAAAAGGTGCCAATAAAATTAACAACGACTCAAGAATTTCTTTCTTATTGCATTTTAAAGAACCCAACTCATTCACACATACCATAAAAGCAGAAACAGAAGTGTTAAAACTCATTGATTCAATATCTTCCGTTACTTTTTTAATGGTTTTGTGAAGAATTTTTAATTCCTCGGCAGATGCATTTTCTGTAGAAATGCATAGTTGTTCATTTTGAAAAAATAATCTCCAGAATTTACCTAAGAAACGGGAAACTCCTTCAATACCGTGGGTATTCCAAGGTTTACTATCAGTTAATGGGCCAAGGAACATTTCATAAAGTCTGAGTGTATCGGCTCCATATTTTTCACAAACGTCGTCGGGATTTACAACATTTCCCCAACGTTTGCTCATTTTTTGTCCGTCTTCACCCATAATCATTCCTTGGTTTACCAATCTTTTGAAAGGTTCATCCCATCCAATATATCCTAGGTCATGTAAGAATTTTGTCCAGAATCGGCTATACAACAAATGGCCTGTTGCGTGCTCACTTCCCCCAACATAAAGATCCACTTGGTTCCAATATTCCAAAGCATCTTTTGATGCAAATTCATTGGAATTCTGAGGGTCCATGTACCTTAAAAAGTACCAACTACTACCAGCCCATCCTGGCATTGTATCGGTTTCTCTTTTACCAATTGCAGTGTTGACCCAATTTTCTACAGCAGCTAAAGGACTTTCGCCCGTACCAGTAGGTTTGTATGATTCTACTTTTGGCAACTCAACTGGAAGTTCGTTTACCAAAGTTGGGATATTGTCTTTGAAAATGATTGGGAATGGTTCTCCCCAATAACGTTGTCTACCAAAACCCGCTTCACGGAGCTTATAATTGACTTTTTTGGTTCCGATATTGAGTTTTTCTACTTCGTTAATGGCTTTTTTAATGGCATCTTTTACTTTGAGACCATCTAAAAATCCACTGTTGAAACAAATGCCATCTTTTGCACTAAATGCTTCATTTAAAGGCAATTCTAATTCAGTGTTTTCAGGTTTGATGACAGGAATAATTTCTAGATTAAACGCTTTTGCAAACTCAAAATCTCTTTCATCATGTGCTGGAACAGCCATAATGGCACCGGTTCCGTAACCAGCTAATACATAGTCGCTTACCCAAATAGGTATGAGTTTTTTTGTAAATGGATTCACGGCATTGGCACCAGTGTATACACCTGTTTTTTTGGTGTCGGCCATTCTTTCAATCTCACTTCTATTTTTGGCTTTTTGCGCATAAGCCAAAACTTCCTCTTTTTGATTGGCAGCACAAATTGATTCTAAAAGTTCACTTTCAGGCGCAATAACCATGAAAGTGGCACCAAATAAAGTATCTGGGCGTGTGGTGAAAACCCTGATCGGAGTTTCATGTCCCTCAATAATGAAATCAATTTCAGCACCTTCGCTTCTACCAATCCAGTTCTTTTGGATTTCTTTGATAGAATCAGACCATTGAATGGTTTCTAATCCTGCCAAGAGTTTATCGGCATAGGCAGTAATTCTGAGACTCCATTGTTTCATTTTTTTACGAATCACTGGGTAGCCACCGCGCTCACTCACTCCATTCACCACTTCTTCGTTGGCCAATACTGTTCCCATTGCTTCACACCAGTTTACCGTAGTTTCATCGATAAATGCAAGTCTATATTGGTTGAGAATTTCTTCTCTTTGAGTAGGATTGTACGAATTCCATTCGTCTGAGGTAAATAAATGAATTTTACCACAATGTGCAGTGATATTTAGATTACCATTTTGCGAAAAATGCAAAACTAAATCTGAAATTTTTTCTGGTTTTTGAGAATTTTTGTTAAACCAGTGTTCAAAAAATAAAGAAAATATCCACTGTGTCCATTTGTAATAACCAGGATCACATGTTTTTACTTGTCTATCCCAATCATAACAAAAGCCCATTTTGTCTAATTGTTCTCTGAATCTGATAATATTTTGCTCAGTGGTAACAGCAGGATGCTGGCCCGTTTGTATGGCATATTGTTCCGCTGGCAAGCCAAATGCATCATAACCCATGGGGTGTAACACATTAAAACCATTCAATCGTTTGTAGCGCGAAACTATATCACTGGCAATGTATCCGAGTGGATGTCCTACGTGTAATCCAGCTCCAGAAGGGTATGGAAACATGTCCAGGGCATAAAATTTAGGTTTTGAAGGATTTTCAGTTACCTTGTACAATTGCGAATCTTTCCAATGTTTTTGCCATTTAGATTCGATTTCGTTGAAATTATATTGAGAAGAAATAGACATTCCGGTTGCAAAAATACAAAGGTAGCTTCTTTTTAACGACCTTTGTACCCAAATGGCAGAAAGTAATTTTATAGATTACGTTAAAATATGTTGTCGAAGTGGCAATGGTGGTGCGGGAAGTAAGCATTATAACCGTACAAAAATAAATCCTAGAGGAGGTCCAGATGGCGGTGATGGAGGTAAGGGTGGCGACATAGTTTTGAAGGGAAATAATCAACTTTGGACGTTGTTGCATTTAAAATTTCGCAAACACGTGATGGCAGAACATGGAAAACCTGGGAGTGAAAATACAAGTACAGGTGCATCTGGGGAAAGTATCATTTTGGAAGTTCCATTGGGAACGGTTGCCAAAGACGCTGAAACTGGAGAAGTTTTGTTTGAAATCACGGCCGATGGTGAAAAAAAGGTTTTGGTTCCTGGGGGACGTGGGGGCTTGGGGAATGCGCATTTCGCAACAAGCACCAATCAGGCGCCACAATATGCTCAACCTGGTGAATTTGGAGTTGAAAGATGGATTGTACTTGAATTGAAAGTGCTTGCAGATGTTGGACTTGTTGGATTCCCGAATGCAGGAAAAAGTACGCTTTTAAGTGTAATCACAGCGGCCAAACCTGAAATTGCCGATTATCCATTTACCACTTTGGTGCCTAATTTGGGTGTGGTGAAATACAGGGATTTTAGAAGCTTCGTAATGGCCGATATCCCCGGAATTATAGAAGGAGCTCATTTGGGTAAAGGATTAGGACATCGATTTTTAAAGCACATTGAACGAAATGCAGTTTTGTTGCTTTTAATTCCTGCCGATAGTCCAAATCACCGAAAAGAATACGATACATTGGTGAATGAACTCAATGAATTTAACGATGAATTGGGAATGAAAGATCGTATTGTGGCCATCAGTAAATCTGAGATGTTGGATGATGAATTGAAGGAAGAAATTGCCAGAGAAATGGGCAATGTAAAAGTGCTTTTCTTCAGCTCTGTTACTGAACAAGGATTGGATAAATTAAAAGATGAATTGTACCGCGCCATTCAAGAGAATGCGCAACATTGATTAAGATTGCTTATTTTTGCTTGTTAACCTTAAGAATTAAAACAGTTTATAGAAAATCATGAGAACGATAAAAAGTGTTGTATTATTTTTAGTTTGTATGGTGGTTATTTCATCATCAATTGCTCAAACTAAAGAAACTAAAGATGAAAATGTAGCTGAGTCAGTTGTATTTACCGTAAATGGTAAACAAAAAGTGTATTTGGGTGAATTTGAACGTCAATTTCTTAAAAACTTGAATCTTAATGAAAAGAAAGTAACTGCTAAAGATATCGATGATTATTTGAAGTTATATGTAAAGTTCAAATTGAAAATTCAAGATGCTATGGATGCTGGCAAAGACACACTGTCGGCGTACAAACAAGAACTTTCAATGTACCGTGAGCAATTGGCACGTAACTATCTGTTTGATAGATCAGTAACTGAATCATTGATTTTAGAGGCTTACCAAAGATTGAAATCACAGGTGAAGGTTTCTCACATTTTAATTATGTGTTCACGCGATGCATCAGATGCAGATGTTGCAAAAGCTTCAAAAAGAATCAATGAAATTCATCAGGCACTCAAAAGAAATCCAACAGCTCAAAATTTTGCGGATTATGCAAAATCTGATTCCGATGATCCAGGTACAAAAAATTCTGGTGGAAGTTTGGGTTGGATGACAGCACTTCAAGTTGTTTATGAATTTGAAAATAAAGCATACAACACACCAGTAGGTGGTATTTCAGAGCCTTTCAGAACTGATTTTGGTTATCATATTGTGCGTGTTGAAGATGTTAGAAACAACCCTGGAGATGTAAAAGTGAAACACATTTTGATTCGCGTTGGACAAAATTCTGACAATACAGATGAAGTTGCAAAACAGAAAATCACCGAAATTTTAACAAAAATTAGAACCAAAGCATCGTCTTTTGAAGATATGGCCAAAACACACAGTGAAGATTTTAATAGTCGTTACAACGGTGGTGAATTGGATTGGGTAAACATCACACAATTTGTGGGTGATATTGAAAGACAAGATTGGATTTCTAAAGCATATGAATTAAAACCAGGGGAAACAACAGAGCCGTTCAGAACAGGCTTTGGTTGGCATTTACTTCAATTGGTTGAAAAAAGAAATTTGGGATCTTATGACCAAATGAAAGTTCAATTGAAAAACCAAGTTCAACAAAATCAACGCTCTCAAATTTCTGTTGATTCATTGGTTGCCAAGGTGAAAAAATTTGAGAATTTCAAAATCAATCAAGTTGCTTTGGATTATTTGATTGCTTCTTTAGATTCAAACTTTATGAATGGAAATTTTAAAGTTGAATTGTTGCCAAAAAAATATATTGCCGTTCAAACCGATGCGAAAACAAAGAAAAAATCACAAACTGAATTTGATTTCCTTCAAATGGAACTTTTCAAATTGGCGAATGAATCTTACACCGTTGAAGATTTTGCTGTAAGATTGGTTGGCGGTAAAAAGAAAATTTCAGGAGCAAAAAAAGAAGTGGTTGAAACCAAGTTAAACACTTGGATTAATGACCTTTGTGTGAACTATCAAAACAATCACCTAGAAGAAAAATCTGTAGAATTCAGAGATATTTATCAAGAATATAGAGAAGGTATTTTGATGTTCAATAGAATGCAAGAAAAAGTTTGGGATAAAGCAAACAATGATTCTGTTGGTTTGGTTGAATATTTCAAAAAACATAACAATGAATATACTTGGAATGATCGTTTTCACGTTGAAGCTTACTATTGTGTAGATGAAAAAATGATGAAACAAGTAATCAAGCAAGTGAAAAAAGGTATTCCTGCCGATAGTTTAAAACGCATGCACACCACAAATGGTAGAAGTCGTTTAGACTTTGATTATCGTATTGGTAAGTATCAATCATCAGACACCTTTCTTTTCCCTCAAAAGAAAGTGCTTTACAATATTTTCAATACTCCTGAATACCGCACAGCTAAAAATAAAGTATTCAAAATGGGATTGGTTGGAAATGATTACGTTGTGTTAAAAGTGAGAGAATTCTTGCCAGCAGGTCCAAAATCTTTGGATGAAACTAGAGGTCCTGTGGCTTCTAAATATCAAGAAGAATTAGAAGTTCAGTGGTTAAAAGAACTTGAAGCGAAATACCCAGTTGAAATCAATGCGGCAACTGTTGAGGCGTTTAAATCAAAATTGGGTGCTAAATAAATCGTTTCTAGTGAATTCTACTTTCAAAAACATATTATTTATTGTTTCATTTTTTTGGGGGACATTGGCTTTCGGTCAACAAGGTCCAACATTGCCCCCCAAATATGTAGATGGTATCTTGGCTGTGGTGGGTGAAAAAGTCATCATGATGAGTGATTTTGAAACTGAAAAAGTTCAAATGGCTCGCGGACAAAACCTTAAAGATTCACAGCAAATGTTTTGCAATTTGCTTGAGCAAATGATTATCAGAAAATTGATGCTCAGCCAAGCAGAAATAGACAGTTTGCCAATTAGCCAAGACCGCGTAGAAGCGGAAATCGACAACCGTATTCGTGCGTTTCAGAGACAAGCGGGTAGTGTTGCCGACCTTGAAAAATATTTGGGAAAAACGATTCAGGAATTTAAGGAAGAAATCAGACCCAAAATGAAAGAGCAATTGATGGCTCAAGAAATGCGCAGCAAAATCACATCTTCGGTTAAAATTAGTCCCAAGGAAGTTCAGAAATTCTACGATGAAATTCCTCAAGATAGTTTGCCCATTATTCCAACCGAAGTTGAAGTTGCTCAGTTGATTCTTGAATTGCCAGTTTCTCAAATCTCTCGCGATTTTGCCAAGGAGCAGTTGGAGGATTTGAGAAGAAGAATTCTCAAAGGTGAGAGTTTTGATCGTTTGGCTAGAGCTTATTCTATGGATCCAGGTTCGAAAAACAACAATGGTTTGTTGCCTGAGTTTGGTCGTGGCGAGATGGTTGGGCAATTTGAGCGTATGGCCTTTAAATTAAAGGAAGACAGCATTAGTCCTGTGTTTCAAACTGATTATGGTTATCATATTATGAAGCTAATTAAAAGAAAAGGAGAACGTGTAATGGCGCAACATATTTTGATTAGACCTGAAAATACCAGCGATGATTATTCCCGTGCCAACAAATTGTCTGACAGCATTTTTCAAGCACTTTCTGATGGAAAATTAGACTGGTGTATTGCTGTGAAATCACATGCCAGCGAGCAATTGGGAAATAAAGGTTATTGCGGTTTCTTAACCGATGAGGCAACAGGGCTTCAAAAAACAGTTTTCGAAAGTTTACCAACTGATGTTAAGCAAATTGTGGAAAAACTAAAACCTGGTCAATTTTCACAACCTTCAATTACCATGTTGCCTGATGGCAGAGCTGTTTACAGAATTATTTATTTAAAAACTTTTATACCTCCTCACCAAGCCAATTTAATTCAAGATTATAGCCGTTTGCAAATGGAAGCTGATGCCAAGAAAAAGCAAGAAGCCATCGATAAATGGGTGAGTAAGTTTAAAGGTAAAACCTATATAAAAATTAAGTCTAGAAATTTCCAATGTTCACAACTTAAAAAATGGGAAAATGAGTAATTTGAATACCGTTGAATTGGCGTCTAATTTTGGCGAAAAAGTTAAGTCTCTGAAATCAGAGGTGCGTAAAGTCATTGTTGGTCAAGATCAAATTGTTACAGCCTTGGTAAATGCCATTTTTTGCCATGGACACGTTTTAATGGTTGGTGTTCCAGGATTGGCTAAAACATTGTTGGTTAAAACTTTGGCTGAGGCAATGTCGCTCGACTTCAATAGAATTCAGTTTACTCCAGATTTAATGCCTAGTGACATTATTGGATCTGAAATTTTGGATGAACAGCGTCAGTTTAAATTTATTAAAGGGCCAATTTTTTCTAATTTAATTTTGGCTGATGAAATCAATAGAACCCCGCCTAAAACACAAAGTGCCTTATTGGAGGCTATGCAGGAACGTCAAGTAACTGCGGGTGGACAAATATATCAGTTGGCTGATCCATTTTTTGTATTGGCTACCCAAAACCCAATTGAACAAGAAGGTACCTATCCTTTACCTGAAGCCCAGTTGGACCGTTTTATGTATCAAGTAATTTTAGACTATCCTAGCTTTGATCAGGAAGTTCAAATTTTGAAACAAACTACCTCAGAAGTTAAATCAAAGGCGAACTCAGTATTGTCGGCACAAGATATTCTGAACTTTCAAAAAGTAGTGAGAGAGGTTCCTGTAACCAATAATGTGTATGAATACGCTGTTAAATTGGTTCAAAAAACCAGACCAAATACTGCCGGAGCGCATGAAATGGCCAATAAGTATTTGTCTTATGGTGCAGGCCCCAGAGCCGGTCAGAATTTGATACTCGGTGCTAAATGCAATGCTTTAATGAATGGAAAATTTTCAGTAGACATTGAAGACATTCAAGCGGTGATGTATTGGGTGCTCGCGCACCGTGTTGTGAGAAATTTTAAGGCAGAAGCCGAAGGAATTTCAACCAATGATATCCTCGCCAAATTTTTATGAGAAAAGCAGAAAGGGTCGGGTTTATTATCAATAAACTCGAAGAACTTTATCCTGAAACCCCCGTTCCATTAGATCATTCTGATGCATATACATTGCTTATAGCCGTTTTATTGAGTGCGCAGTGTACTGATAAACGCGTCAATGAAATAACGCCTTTTTTGTTTGCGAAAGCCAATAATCCCCATGATATGGTGAAACTTTCGGTAGATGAAATTCGGGAAATTATTAAACCCTGCGGGTTGTCGCCTTTTAAAAGCAAAGCCATCCATCAATTGAGTGAAATCATTCTAGAAAAGCATCAAGGAAATGTCCCTCAGAATTTTGAAGATTTGGAAGCATTGCCAGGTGTTGGTCATAAAACGGCGAGTGTTGTGATGTCGCAAGCGTTTGGAGTGCCTGCGTTTCCAGTAGATACACATATTCATCGGTTGGCACAGCGTTGGAAATTAACCAATGGTAAAAATGTTGAACAAACGGAAAAGGACCTAAAACGATTGTTTCCGCGCGAATTATGGAATAAAGCGCATCTGCAAATCATTTTTTATGGACGTGAATTTTGTCCTGCAAGAGGTCACATCATTGAAAATTGCATTATTTGCAAAACAATTTCATCAAAAGAATTGCAATAATTGCAACATTGGGATGTTTGGGTGGTCGTTGAAGGCTGTTTTAAAGGTTTCTATTGAAATTTCAGCGCCAATACATCTAGATAGTTCGTTGGTGTAAAATGATGCATTAAAATCGTTTTTTAGGGCAATTTCTTGAATTTGTCCTTTTTCTACTTTCATTTCAAGCAAAAATTCTTGATTGTCTAAGCGAATTTTTCTATTGTGTTGGTATTTTGGAGAATAGCCCAATATCCATGAATCAAGGATAAATTTTTCATTTTTGAGGGACATTATCTGCGAACTTTCATCGGTGGTGATAAAATTTGATGCCCCTAAAGTTTGATTTAAAGTTTGGATAAACTTGGTTAAAAATTGAGGGGTTTCGCCCAAATCATGGTAATCACGAATATTGGTGACGGTACTTCTCACACTCTTTACGGCTTTGTCGATGTATTGTCCTTCTGAATGTAGAGCGTCCGACAAGTTTTTCAATTGGCTGTTGTAAAGAAGGGTGCCGTGGTGCAAAACTCTCTTTTTTTGATGGAAAACATGTTGGGCATTTCCACTTATTTTTTTACCATCGAGCAGAAGGTCATCGCGTTGGCTATAGGTGGTTTGGATGCCTAATTTGGCAAGTGCATCACGAATGGGTTCAAGAAATTGTTTGTAATTAACAGCTCGTTCCATTTCGGTTTCAATGTTTTTAATGAAGGTGAAATTGATATTTCCCATATCATGAAAAACAGTACCTCCACCAGATAAACGGCGAGCTGGAGCTATGTTATTTTCAATACAGAATTTGTAATTGATTTCGGCGCAAATATTTTGATGTTTCCCAGAAACTACAGCACTTTCACTTTGCCAAATGATGCATACATTTTGGTTGGTATGTTGTAAAAAGTAAGCTTCCGTTGCGAGATTAAAATACGGACAAGTGCTTTGAGAAACAATTAGTTTCATTCAGTTTGTTTGAATTTTGGTGTCTTTCTTCTGAGTTCGAAATTTTGGCCCAAATATACTTTGCGCACCAATTCATCGTTTGCCAATTCCTCGGCGTTTCCTTGTTTGAGTAATTTTCCTTCAAACAACAAATAGGCTCTATCGGTAATGCTTAAAGTTTCTTGAACATTATGATCGGTGATTAAAATTCCGATGTTTCTGTCTTTTAGTTTGGCAACGATGCCTTGAATATCTTCTACGGCAATTGGATCTACGCCTGCAAAAGGTTCATCAAGAAGAATAAAGTGAGGATCAGTAGCCAAAGCACGGGCAATTTCAGTTCTTCTTCGTTCACCACCACTCAAAACTTTACCTAGGTTTGTTCTGACTCTGCCTAAGCTAAATTCTTCAATGAGAGTTTCAAGTTTTTCTTCTTGTTGCGCCTTGGTTAATTTGGTCATTTCCAAAATGGCTTTGATATTGTCTTCAACACTGAGGTCTCTAAAAACAGAGGCTTCTTGCGGAAGATAACCAATTCCATATTGGGCTCTTTTGTACATTGGGAGTTTGGTGATGTCGGTATTGTCGAGATAAATTTTGCCTTTGTCGGGCTTTACCAATCCAACACACATGTAGAATGTAGTGGTTTTGCCGGCTCCATTTGGGCCTAAAAGTCCCACAATTTCGCCTTGGTTTACTTCCACACTCACATCATTTACAACTTTTTTGGAGCCGTATTGTTTAATTAAGTTTTCAGACCTAAGGCGCATGGCACAAAGATAATGAAATGGATACGATTTTTTTGAATTTCAGTTGATGTTACAAGGAAAAGAAGTATCTTTGTAGCGGCGGTACGGTCAGCTCCTCGTGAATTCCCCCAGGTCCGGAAGGAAGCAAGGGCAGCGGGTTGTAGCGACGCGATACCGCCTTTTTTTATTTTAGATTCTTTATTAGCGACTTGAGTGTTTCAATTTCTGAATCTTTGGCTTTTATAATTTCTTTATAAAGCTCTTCAATTTTTTCAATGCTGTTGTTTTTATAAATTACATTATCGCCCCCTGTTCTGGTGCTGAAATCATTTAAAATTGGTTTTTCAGTAGCATTAAAAAAACTTGAAATATCAACTTCCAAAATTTCAGCAATACGTGACAATGTATCTACATTTAATTTGGTTTCATTGTTTTCAATTTTAGAATAAGCTTTTTGCGTGATTCCCAATTTTTTCGCAACATAATCTTGACTGTAGTTTTTTTGATATCTGGTGTTTTTAACCAAATCTGCAATTGTGCTGAATTCTTTAAATTTTTCCATGATGTACTAGGTTAGTATAATTTCGGTACTAATATAGTACTTAATTGTATTTTTCCAAAATTAGATTTGTCTTATGAAAAAATTACTATTATTACTTTCAATTACTTTGGCATTGATTTTTACAATTCAATCTTGTAAAAAGGAATCTGCAACAACGACGCCCAAACCAGTTGCATTTTTTACATATTCAGGTGGGGGATGTACAGCTCCATGTTCTGTTTTATGTGATAATCAATCAAAAAATGCAACATCATATTATTGGGATTTTGGTGATGGCACTTCATCTACTTTTGCATATCCGACTAAAACATATGAAGTTGGAGGTACTTACACCATCAAACTTACAGCCACAGGACAAGGAGGTTCAGCCGAATATTCTACTCAGGTATTGATTCAAAAATCACAACAATCAATTTTGCCTAATCCTAATTTTAATTTTACAGGAAGTGGAAATAAAGCCCCAAGTGTTGTATCATTTACAAATGCTTCAACTAATTCTACTTCATATTCTTGGGATTTTGGTGATGGAAGTACATCTACTAACACTAATCCAAGTCACACCTATACTTATGGTGGGTCATTCACTGTAACATTGACAGCAACAAATAGTTCAGGTAGTAAAGCTATTTCTAAAAATGTAAATATTTTACCGCCTCCCACAAAAGTTATTATTTCAAAAGTTACAATACAAAATATGCCATTCTTGAATACTTCAGGTGCGGGATGGGATCCAAGTGATGGACCAGATGTATATATGAAAATTACTGATCAACAAAACAATGATTTAGTTGATGGAAGTGGTTCAGTATTAGATGATATTACACCTTCATTATTGCCACTCAGTTGGACTATTAACGGCGGATTAACAATTACAAATTTCTCTGCACCAATTTTTATCGATCTATGGGATTATGATACTTTCGATCCAGATGATTATATTGGTTATGCAGGATTTAATTTCTCAAACTATACAACTGGAACTTCACCTTACCCATCAACAATTACCATTACCCAAAATGGTATTACAGCTAAATTGGATATTACATGGCAATAACCATGAGTTGAATACAATAAAAAAGGTGCGTGAAAACGCACCTTTTTTTATGGAGTTAGTTGTTAACTTACGACTGAACTTTGTATTTATTTTTGTGTCCAGCAGGATTCTTTTTTGGTCTAGAAGATGAAGAAGATCTACTTCTGTTGCTTGAAGAACCAAATGATTTACTGCGGTTTGCTTGACCTCTGTGGTGACTTCTTTCTCCAGAAGGAGCAGAAGATTCGCTACGGCGATTTTCACCATTGAAAGGGGCTCTACTTTCGCTTCTTTCAGGGCGATCCGTGTTGCGGCTATTTCCAAAAGCTGAACCATGTCTAGCTTGTGTTTCCTGACGTACTTTTCCTTCGAAGCTGCGATCGCGTTTTTCTCCACCAAATGAAGGTCCACGACCTCCAGAATTCCTGTCGAATGAACGGTTTCTGTCGCCAGATGGTCTATTAGTGCTGAAAGATGAACGGTCGCCACCAGAAGAACGACGATCATTGTTTCCACCGCCGAATCCACCTCTATTTCTATCGCTAAATTCTCTTGGTCTGTCGTAACTTCCTCTTTCGTTATTATTTCGGTTGCTAAAATAGCTACCTTCTCTATTTTCTCTTGGAGCTCTTGGTTCTCTTTCTCTGCTTACGAAGTCATTGCTTCTCTCGCGAGATTCAGTTCTTTCAGGGCGGTCATTACTTCTGCGGTCATCACGGTTGAAACCGCCATCACGTCCCCCAAAATCTTTAAAACGACCATTTCTGCTACCGTTATCGCGGGAATTTCCACGGCCTCTGTTTCTGCTTGAACTACTACGTCCACCACGACTGCCTTTTTTGGGCAATTCGATTCTGTATTCGTGTTCAACTTCAACCAAATCAGTTGTTCCGTGCTCTTTGTAAATCATTTCCAATAAATTGGCTTCAGATTGATCACAAAACGACATAGCTAGACCTTCTGATCCTGCTCTACCAGTTCTACCGATACGGTGAGTGTAGGTTTCAGGATCTTGAGGCATATCAAAGTTAAGAACGTGATTCAAAGCCGGAACGTCTACTCCTCTGGCAGCAACATCTGTTGCAACCAAGATTCTCGCTCTACCGTCTTTAAATAAATCTAAGTTGCGGGTACGCTCACGTTGACTTTTATCACCGTGAATGGCAACAGCATATTCATTGATGTTACGCAAGTTTTCTACCAATCTATCGGCACCATGTTTGGTTTTTGTAAAAACCAACATGTTTTGAACTTGTTCATCATCAAGGATTTCCTTTAATAATTCAAATTTATCATTTCTAGAAACTGCGAATAACCATTGGGTAATCTTTGGTTTCTCTTCGTTCAAAGGAGCGATATCAATTTGTGCTGGATCAGTTAACAATTCTTGAGAAAGAATTCTGATTTCACGCGGTGCAGTAGCAGAGAACAACAAAGTTTGTTTTTTCTCATTTAGCATCAAACGACCAATTTCACGGATATCACCAATGAAACCCATGTCTAGCATACGGTCGCACTCGTCTAATACCCAAGTATTGATACTAGAAAGGTCAATATGACCTTGTTCAATTAGGTCGAGCAATCTACCAGGAGTTGCAATGATTACTTGACAACCTCTGCGAATGTCTTCAACTTGACGACGTTGAGAAACACCACCATAAACCAAGGCAATGCGGAGTTTGATGGTAGCACCATATTTTCTGAAGTTATCAGAAATTTGATGAGCCAACTCACGTGTAGGTGCCAAAATTAGGGCATGCACACCTTTTTGTGGTTTTTCAATGATTTGTTGGATAATTGGAATTGCAAATGCTGCAGTTTTTCCAGTTCCTGTAGGAGCGGTGGCAAATAAATCACCTCCGTTTAAAATAGTCGGGATCGCCGCTTTTTGAATGGGCGTAGGTTCGGTGTATCCCTGCTTTTCTACAGAAGACACAATTTGAGGTAGTAACCCCAAGTTTTCAAAATTTTGCATTAAATGTTTTTCTTTGGGCTAACGCTTTTTGAGTCAGAAATGAAAGCGTAGGAATCGCAATCGATTCAATCTACATAAAGTCCCACTCGTAAAGAATTGCGGTGCAAAGGTATAACAATATCATGAAAAAACCTAACCTTTTCCACAATTCGTCGTAAATTGTGTGGAAAACATCGATTAAACTTGTAAAATTCCTGGGTGAAAAGGTTTCACCGGAGCGTGATTAGCCGCTTCAATACCCATGGAAATCCACTTTCTAGTATCTAAAGGATTGATAATTGCATCAACCCACAATCTTGCTGCCGCGTAATAAGGTGTAGTTTGGCTTTCATATCGTTGGGTGATTTTATCCAAAAGGGCTTTTTCGTTTTCAGGGGTAATTTCTTCACCTTTGGCGTTGAGGGAGGCTTTTTCAATTTGCAACAAGGTTTTTGCCGCTTGTTCACCACCCATTACCGCAATTTTAGCATTTGGCCAAGCCACAATCAATCTAGGGTCATAAGCTTTTCCGCACATGGCATAATTGCCAGCACCATAACTATTACCTAAAATGATGGTGAACTTTGGAACAGTGCTATTGGCCATCGCCATGACCATTTTAGCGCCATCTTTGATGATACCCCCTTGCTCAGATTTGCTTCCAACCATAAATCCTGTAACATCTTGTAAAAAGACCAAAGGTATTTTTTTCTGATTGCAGTTCATGATAAAACGGGCAGACTTGTCGGCGCTGTCGGAGTAAATTACACCACCAAACTGCATTTCCCCTTTTTTACTTTTTACCATTTCTCGGTTGTTGGCTACAATACCAACCGCCCAACCATCAATTCTAGCATATCCACACAATATAGATTTGCCATAACCTTCTTTATATTGTTCAAATTCACCATTGTCAACCAAGCGTTCAATGATTTCAATGGTTTTGTAAGGTTTGCTTTTGTCGGCGGGTAGAATGCCCCAAATTTCATTTTGATTTTTAACAGGCAACATAGGTTTAACCCTATCAAAACCCGCTTTTTCCTTGTGGCCAAGTTTATCAATAATGTACTTGATACGATCTAAACAAGCTTGATCAGTAGGGAATTTGTCGTCAATTACACCAGAAATTTCGCTTTGAGTAACAGCTCCACCAAGAGTTTCATTGTCAATATTCTCGCCAATTGCAGCTTTTACAAGGTAACTTCCAGCTAAGAAAATGCTCCCATTTCCCTCAACAATAAGCGCTTCATCAGACATGATGGGTAAATAAGCACCACCAGCAACACAACTGCCCATTACTGCAGCAATTTGGGTAATTCCCATAGAACTCATGATGGCGTTGTTTCTGAACATTCTTCCAAAATGTTCTTTGTCGGCAAAAATCTCATCTTGCATAGGTAAGAATACACCCGCACTATCAACCAAATAAATGATAGGTAAGTGATTTTCCATTGCAATTTCTTGTGCCCTAAGGTTCTTTTTTCCAGTAATTGGGAACCAAGCACCTGCTTTCACTGTTGCATCATTGGCAACAATTACACATTGACGGCCTTTTACATAACCAATCCCCGCAACTACACCTCCAGCAGGACAACCACCATATTCGGGATACATTTCGTAACCTGCAAAAGCGCCTATTTCAATCCATTCCGAATTTTCATCACGTAGATAATCAATTCGTTCACGGGCTAAAAGTTTGCCTTTTTCTTTTTGTTTGGCTGCTGACTTTGCTCCACCACCGGTAAATATTTTCTCTAATCGGCTTTTAACTACGTCCCAATTTTGCTTATTGGAATCTTCGTTTTTGTTGAATTGAATGTCTTGTGCTGACATGATTCAAATATACATTAAATAAAGAGCCTCACAGCACTTGTTTTTGTGAAATTGACGAAAATTACTTTTTACTAGATTGAAGCATTTTTTCGTATGTTTCAATCCATTGTTTTGCATTCATTTTTTTGCACAATTCCCCAATCAAATCATAGGGAATTCCATCCATCTTTTTGAAACGGATGCAACTTTTTCCCATGTCCAATTTGTATTTGCTATTTTTTACAAATTCTGTTTGAAACCATTCTAGCATTTTGCTATCTCCATACAAACCCATGTGATACAATGCGATAAAGTTTTTTTGGGAAGCTAAATTCATGAATGGCAAGGGCAATTTCGGGTCGCAATGATATCCATTTGGGTAAATTTCATGGGGGATAACATAGCCAATCATGCCATAATTCATGCATTCTACAAATTGCTCATCCAAATTTTGTTTGATGGTATCCCTTAATTGTTGAAAAGCTGCTTTTCTATCTTCTGGAATTTCAGATAGATAATCTTCTAATGTTTTGGCTTTAGATTGCATGATTTTATTTTTGAATGATATAATTACCTGTTTTATTGATGGTTACAATTGGTGGTTGGTTATTTTTGTTAAAATAAGTAATCCCATTTTCAATGCTTTCCCATAATTCGAAATGTGCTTTATAAGCAGAAAAAGTTTTATCGGTTTTAAAAAAGGCAGGTTTGTTATTCTGGATTTTAAAGGGAGAAATAACAACAGGAATGGAATTTTGACCTGCGTTTTTTGCTAAAACAGCTAACAAGTAAATTTCGTTGATTTGAGCATCTGTCATAGCCAAACAACCTATGGATACACAATTTCCGTGAATGAAAATATCACCACCCAAATCGGCAGCTTTACTTCTTATTTTGTCTGCTTTGTTCGGATAATTCAATCCCAAACTTAGCAAGAAATTGCTACTTGGGTTGAAACGATCAATATGATAAAACCCTTCCGGGGTTTGATTGTCACCGGACATGAATTTTGGTCCCAATTGACCCGATTGTGCACAAACTGAATATTTTTTATAAAGTTTATATTGCTTATCGGAGTTACTGGCAAAAATGCACATCTCTTTTTCGTTTTTATATGCAATAATGTATAGTTTTAATTTGGAATGGGTTAATCCTATTTTTTTCAATTTCACCTGAATAGAATCGAATTTTAAATTGTAGGCAGTTTTAACCCTTGGGTATTTTAATTGTGATTTTAAGAAATTTGATTTTTGGATATAGGCGTACAAACCAATTGCGCCACTGATGGTAAAAAATAAAACTACATATTTAATTGATAATAAACGCATTAAGCTTGCTGTTTCGATTTCAATTCAACCGTTCTCAAAACATTTAAAAAGGTTTCTTCGCCGTGAGCTCCTGAAATTGCGTAAGCATCATCAAACACAAAGAAAGGAACCCCTCTAGCACCAACCTGTTGTGCCATATAAACATCACTGTTAACGGCATTTTCAAGTTCTACTGAATCAATAATTTCGGATATTTCCGTAAAATGAATGCCAATATTTTTTGCAATTTCCGCAAGAATTTGATCGTCTTCGAGGTTTTTTCCTTCGGTAAAATAAGCATAAAAAAGTGCTTCTTCAATTTCATTTTGAAGGCCTTGTTTTTTCGCGGCTTGAATGATTTTATGCGACTTTCTGGAATTTACAACCTTGGCAATATCAAAGTTAAAATTGATTCCAATTGCGGCACCTTGCTCTGTTAAACGTTCAAAATTGCGTGTTACAGACTCCTTATCCATTCCTTTAATATCTGATAGATAATTTGTTAACGTGTAGCCTTCTTGATATTGTATGGATGGATTCAGTTCGAAACTTCTCCAAATTATTTCAACGTTATCTTGTCCCTCAAAATTCGACAAAGCTTTTTCAAACTGATGTTTGCCGATATAGCAAAATGGACACATTACATCCGACCAAATTTCTACTTTCATTTTGTAAATTTCATGCAAATAATTCCAGAAACAAAGGCATTGACCCTATCATTTTGATTAAGGCTCGGATATTCTCGATGTTTTAACATTCGTCCTTCAATTCTAAACAACATTTCGTCATCCAATTTATAATCTAAATTGATGGATAATCCGTGCACAGATTTTAGTTCTAAATATTTCAATATCATGTTGTTGTCTTCGAAATATTCGTACCTTCCGGTAATTGAAAGCTCTTGATCAAATGAGTATTTTACAATGGCAATAGGTGCAAAATAATATTCATCTTCTTGAGTGAAGGTATTCTCTTTTGCTTCCATAGCATTGTCAAAGCCTAGGGTAAATTCCCAATCATTATCTGTTTTAATTTGCGTGTAGAAGTTATGAAAGTACCTCGTTTTGGGGAAGTTGGTTGGAGATGGACCTAAATACGAAGAACTATTGAAGGTGATATTCTTGTTGGGTTTAAATTGAACCTGATGTCCCCATGCCCTGCGTTGATTGTTGTATTTAGGAACAATCATTTGCCATCCATCAAGCATGTTCAAATTGGCCATGAGTTTTTTATTCTTGGATTGATATGTCAACCTGAATCCATTTTCATAGTAAGGTGAATTATCGGCGAGGATACTTCTTGTTGCTGTATGTGATTCTATGCCCATGGCCGATTCAAATCCAATATGAGAACTCATCAAACCATATTCTATCATCCAATGTTTGTTCAATTTATATCCTACGTTCGATTCATAAAATGCTTTTAAACCTTCAGGTTCGTTGATCATGTTGTAATAAGCATATGAACCAGTAATGAGTCCAAATTTGAATCTAAATTTTCCATCATTAAAATTTTCGTTTCGGCTATATTGTAATGTGATGTTGTTGATATTCAAATAGTCATTGTCATAATAACTCACAAAATAATTTGGTTTGATTGGATTTGTGGTCAGGGATTTGGAAAAATTATAATCCATGTAAAATGAAAATTTGTTTAGATTATCCTGAGAGAAGAGAAATTTATTTGCAAAAAGTGCGAATAATAATCCTAAAATTTTTCTCATTTTCATGAAACAAAAGTAATCTAAAATTGAACTTTGTGAATGACTACCTTTGCATTTTAAAGTGAAATGAATTTATTATCAGTAGAGAATTTGTCGAAAACATGGCACGATAAGCCCGTGCTAAAGAATATAACATTTGGTATTCAGCAGGGAGAAAAGGTAGCATTGGTTGCTGGGAATGGACAAGGTAAAAGTACCCTATTGCAGATAATCATTGGTAAAGAATCTCCGGATACAGGAAAAGCCATCATTAGAAAGGAAATAAAAGTGGGTTATTTGCCGCAAGAGCCTGAGTTGATGGATCATTTGTCGGTGATTGATAATATTTTGGTCGAAGATTCGCCATTTGCGAAAGCGGTTTTGGATTACGATAAAGCATTGGAGTTGCAGAGCAATGATCCCTCTGAAGAAGACATGAATTTCCTGCAAAGGGCTACTGAGAAAATGAATATTTTAGGAGCTTGGGATTATGAAAGTAGGGTCAAACAAGTGCTTACAAAATTGAAAATTTTAGATCACAATCAATTGGCTTCCACATTATCGGGAGGACAAAGGAAACGTGTTGCCATGGCAAAAGTTTTGTTGTCGGAACCTGATTTATTGATAATGGATGAACCTACGAACCATTTAGATTTGGAAATGATTGAATGGTTGGAAGGGTATTTGTCGCAAAAAGATTTGTCGTTACTTTTGGTTACCCACGATCGTTATTTTTTGGATCGGGTATGCGATAGCATCATTGAATTGGATCATGGTGATTTATTTTTTTACAAGGGAAATTACTCTTATTTTGTTGAAAATAAAGCGTTAAGGGAAGCCGTTGCAGCGAGTGAACTTGAAAAGGATCGAAATTTATTTCGAAGGGAGTTGGATTGGGTTAGACGTATGCCAAAAGCCAGAACCACTAAAAGTAAAAGTAGGGTTGAGGCATTCGATGATTTGGAGGCTCGGATTAAAAATCAGCGACACAAAACCGAATTGAATATTTCTATGAGAATGGAAAGATTGGGTTCGAAGATTTTGGAATTGCACTATGTGAATAAATCCTATGGTGAGAAAAAGCTGTTGGCTGATTTTAATTACATTTTCAAACGCAAAGAAAAAGTGGGTATTGTTGGGCCAAACGGTGTTGGTAAATCTACTTTCTTGAATATGATCATGGAATTGGAGAAGCCGGATTCGGGTAAAATTGTTGCCGGTGACACCATGATTTTTGGCTATTATTCTCAAGCAGGTATTAAAGTTGACGATTCCAAAAAGGTAATTGATGTTGTGAGGGATATTGCTGATTGGATTCCAATGGCAAATGGCAATAAATTAACGGCTCAACAACTGTTGTTGCAGTTTGGTTTTAGCCATGAAAAACAGTGGGATTTTGTGTTGAAATTGAGTGGTGGTGAAAAAAGAAGGTTGTATCTCATGACCGTATTAATGAAAGCTCCTAATTTTTTGATTTTAGATGAGCCTACCAATGACTTGGATATTGAAACTTTGGGAGTGCTTGAAGATTTTTTATTGGGTTATGATGGTTGTGCCATCATTGTGAGCCATGATCGTTATTTTATGGATAAGGTTGTAGATCACATTTTTATTTTTGAGGGACAAGGGGTTGTGAGAGATTTTCCAGGTAACTACAGCGATTATAGAGATTGGATTGATTTGGAAGAAGAACGACAATTGTTGGCGGCTAAAGAATCGAATAAAGTGGTTGAATCAAAGTTGGAAGTTCCAAAAGTTGAGAAATTGGAAGTAACAGATAAAATAGAGAAACGAAAGTTAACGTTTAAAGAGAAATTTGAATTTGAAACCCTGGAGAAAGAGATTGCAAGTTTAACAGTAGAGAAGGGTTCAATAGAACTTGAATTGTCTACTTTGAGCACGGAGTTTGATAAAATTGCTGATTTAAGTAAACGTTTAATTCAAATTCAGGAAGATTTAGACAACAAAGAATTCAGGTGGTTAGAATTATCTGAATTTGCATAAAAAAAGCGCCATTGGCGCTTTTTTTTGAAAAAAATCTAATTCGTAAATAGGAAATTATTGAGCAGGTGCAAATTGCACGTTCATTATCAATTTTACGTTTGGACCAACTACCAATCCACCGGCTTCTGTAACAGCATTCCAAGTTAAACCGAATTCTTCACGGTTTATTTCACCAGAAACTTCGAATCCTACTTTGTGGTTGCCCCAAGGATCTACCATTTCGCCGCCTAATTCAGCGTTTAATTCAACAGATTTGGTTACACCTTTTATGGTGATATCGCCAACCAATGCAAATTGGTTTGCAGATTTTTCTGTGAAACTTGTTGATTTGAAAGTGATATGTGGGAATTGTGCTGCATCAAAGAATTCAGGAGATTTCAAATGTCCGTCTCTGTCTGCATTGTTTGTATCGATACTGTCAATTGCAGCTGAAAATTCAATCACTGCATTTGCCCAAGAATCACCGTGCTTTTCAACTGTAGCGTTGAATGATTTAAAGCTTCCAGTTACTGTAGAAATAACAAGGTGTTTTACTTTGAATTGTACTTCTGAATGCGCCGCATCCAAGTTCCATTTAGAGATTGCTTGAGTTGTCATACTTTTTGTTGTTTTGATATTTGTTTAAACAAATGTACAACCAATATTTCATAAAGTTACAACACGGCGAAGAAAACTGTTAAAAAAAATGCACAAAATCGATGAGGGTGATTTTTTGTGGGTTCAATGCGGATGTTTCGTTGTTAATTTGCTGTATGAGTAAACACGCTTTTGTTTTTCCTGGTCAAGGTAGTCAATTTGTTGGCATGGGTAAAGATTTGTATGAAAATCATGCTATTGCCGAAGAGATGTTTGAAAAAGCCAATGAAATATTGGGTTTTAGAATCACTGATTTGATGTTTGAAGGAACAGATGAAGATTTGCGACAAACTAACGTAACCCAACCAGCTATTTTTTTACACAGTGTAATCAGGGCTAGGTTAATGGGTGATGAATTCAAACCAGATATGGTAGCAGGACATAGTTTAGGTGAATTTAGTGCATTGGTTGCTGCTGGGGTTTTGGGTTTTGAAGATGGTTTGAAGTTGGTTTATCAAAGAGCCATGGCCATGCAAGAAGCCTGTGAACTTGAAAAAGGAACCATGGCAGCGGTATTGGCGTTAGAAGATTCAAAAGTTGAAGAAGTTTGTAACATCACCGAAGGTGTTGTTGTACCGGCAAACTACAATTGCCCAGGGCAATTGGTAATTTCAGGAGCATATTCTGCTGTAGAAAGAGCTTGTGAATTGATGAAAGAAGCAGGTGCAAAAAGAGCTTTGATATTGCCAGTTGGTGGTGCATTCCATTCTCCGTTAATGGAGCCAGCGAGAGAAAAATTGGCCAAAGCAATTGAAGAAACTGTATTTGGGGATCCAATTTGTGCGATTTACCAAAATGTTACGGCTAGCGCGGAAATGGACAAATCTGAGATTAAAAAGAATTTGGTTTTACAATTAACTGCTCCGGTGAAATGGACGCAGTCTGTTCAATCAATGTTTGCTGATGGTGCTACTTCATTTACTGAAATTGGACCTGGTAAGGTATTACAAGGTTTGGTGAAGAAAATTGCTCCAGAAGCAGAAGTATCTGGGTTGCAGTAATGCTTGTAGTAGATAGCTACATACAACAGCTTGAAAATTGGCAAATTGAATTATTTCAAGAATTGTCGGAATTAATATTGTCGGCACACCCAAGTATTTCTATGAATATGAAATACGGTGTGCCGTTTTTTGAATATCGAGGTGGGTTTATTTATTACGCACATAACAAGGCAGAAGATACAACATTACTAGGATTTACCCGTGGTCATTTGTTTCAAATGAATCATTCAAATTTGGTGGCCAACCAGGGACAAAAAGAAGTTCGTCATTGGGTTTTTCGGAAGGATCAACCCATTGAATGGAGTTCTCTAATTGCTTGCATACAAGAGGCAATTTATTGGCAGGAAGTACTCTCAAAAAAATGTAACTGCTAATTATTTGGGTCGAATAAGATTCACCGATCCATGGATTGTTTTTGGACTTTTAGAATTAGAAGTCTCTTCAATATTGATGATGTAGAAATAAGTTCCGCTTGGAAGCGGTTCACCAGTGTTTTCAACTCTTCCATTCCAGCAATCTGTCAGATTTTTCGAATGATAGATGTTTTCTCCCCATCTATTGTAAATATACACCTCTCCTTTGTCGCAATTTGCTGAGAAACCAATTACCTTGAAACAATTGTTGTAAGCATCGTCGTTTGGTGTAAAAACGTTGGCCAATTTAATATCTTGAGAGCTATCACTGATGGCAGAAATTGGCCTTATAATGGTGTCTGTGCATCCTGTAATGCTATTCTTGAAAATAATGGTGGCGGTAAAGTCTCCAGTTGGATACAAGTGGGTAATAGGATTGGTATTTGAAATAATTTTAGAATTGTCGCCAAAATCCCAGAAGATGCTATCGTATTGTTGTCCAATGGCTAGAAAAGAAATGCCTTCAATGCAGCGCTCTTTTGAGGTTTCAATAGCCGCCATAGGCGTTTCAATTACATTAATTTCCCGCGAAAAAACAGATTTTTGATTGCAACTGTTGGTATCAATAATAGTTAAAGTAACCTTGTATTTTCCTATTTTTTGATATGTATGTGATGGAGCAATGGCCTTGGATGAGTCGCCATCTCCAAATTTCCAAAGGTAATTGGCATTATAAGTGTATCGTGGCTTGAAATAATTGGTTTTACCTAAACAAATGGTGGTAGGAGATGCAAAGAATGTGGCATCAATAGAATAGCCTAGTCGAAAATCAAGTTTGAAACTGGCATTACTACAGCGTACACTCACATTGTTTTTGAAAACAGCGTTAGAAGTTGTTGGGAAATCGTTTAAACCTGGAGGACTGTTGGGGCAAGAGGAACAAACGGATTGATAAATAACTCCACGTTTGTCGAATCTGCTGGTACCGCCATCTACATGGTCTTCGCTTTCATTTCCCCCAAAATAAGAAGCATAAACCAGTTTTTTAGCGTCTTTTTTCAATGCAAGAAGGTAGAAATCATTATTATCAGTGCTTTTTTGATGGGCATCAGGGGTAATTTCCAATCCTAAAGTACTGCCATTATTTCCAACTCCAATCACAGAACCCCACCCGCTGAAATAAATGTTGTAGCAATCGTCAACCATAAAAGCTGCAGGGCTTAATTCAGGTTTTCCTATCTGACGATTCCCAAATGTGGTGATAATGTCGATAGCACTTAGATCATTTGAAATTCTACCAAGAAATTGATGGGTACTGTCTTTGCCATAAACACCGGGAGTTCTTTTGATGTAACCTTCGGTTTGGCCAGTAAAATAAACCTGACCATCTCTATCCAGATCTATAAAATAAATTTGATCATAAGCACTTGATCCCCAGAAAGTTCCAGTTTCGTAAGTGCCAGTATTTTTTTGCATTTTTAAAATGAAACCATCCGTTACACCTCCGAATTTATTTTGAGCGACGCTACCAGAAACGAGCGGAAAATCTGAAGATTTTGTGCCTCCACCAATGAAAATATTGGCTGAATCATCAAATCTACACGAGAAAGCAGCGTCGTCAGAGGTTCCACCCATGAAGGTTGACCACCTAATTTTTGACATTAACGGAGTTAAAGAAAATATCAAAGCATCCATCTTTCCTGAAATTGATTTTTGGAAAGCATTTGCCGTTATTGGGAAATTCGATGAATGCGAACATGTTGCCACGTAAATATTTCCTTCGTCATCGGTGGTGATATCTCCCCGATAATTGTCGGCATAGTTATAAATTAAACCACTTTTGGACGCTCCACTGTTAATCTGGAAACCATCTTGAGATGAGCCGCCTAAATAGGTTCCAGCAAGCATTGTGCTTCCATTTGCGCTTAATTTGGTAACAATGATGTCAAAATTTCCTTTGTAAGAATTGAAAACAAAGGAATCTTTGTGGATGGGGAAATCGTCTGATAATGTAGTTCCGAAAATGAGCAAATTATTTTGCGGATCAATACTTAAACTGTGCGGATATTCGTCGTTTGAACCACCAAGATAAGTAGCAAATAAGAGTTTTGATCCATCTGGACTATACTTGCTTATGGTAATGTCGCAAGGCAAACCAACGGGTGCGGCACCATTGAAGCTACCCCCATAAATAGTTTGGAAAGCGCCGCTAGTAACTGGATAGCTGAGAGATTCGGCATCGGCAATTCCTCCGGCATACAAACATCCTGCAGTATCGTAGGTGGCTGTAAATCCAAAATTATCGGCGGTAGATCCGCTGTAAGTACTAAAAACAAGGATGGGGTCAATGGTTATGGTTTCTCGTGAATCGGCCTTTTCAATTTTCAGTTGAACGGAATTATTATTGATTAATTCGTAACTGCATTTTATTTTTTTGGGTTTGAGTGACCGAATTACCCTAGTTTGAAAAGCTTTAGGCTGAGCCACTATAAATTCGCCTACAGTTGTTTGAATAACAATGGCATTTTTCTTGATTTTAAGGCCCGTTTGTCCCTCAAAATCCAACAAAATATCATTCACATTTCCACCAGGATTTACAATCCAGTCAAATTCAATTCCTGATTCCATGGTATAAATGAGGAAATCAATTTTAGGGTAAATATTTTTGAGCTTGATTGTTTTCGAGGGATGGATGTTCGTTTTCCATTTTGAAGGATCATTCCCGTAATAATAATTGTGATAAAATTCTGTTGGTTGCAGAAATTCAACATTTGTAGGAGTTTGTGCTCCTTTGAAATTGATATCCACCACGTGATGTTTGATGGTGAATGAAGTGTCTAATCCTTTGTAATGAAATGATTTATGTATTTTCGGGATATCATTTATATCTGTAAGTTTAATTCTTAAACCATCTGGTTTCAGATACACCACTGCTGATTGTAATTCACAAAAGGCAATGGGTTCTTCTTGACTTGATTGAGAAATAATTTGTCCTACGTTAGGAACAAAGTAGAAATCATTGCTTTGCGCAAAGCAATCAAGAGTAAGAAACAAGGATATAATTGAGATAATTTTGCGCATGAGAATCAAACAAATTTAACGAATAAAGCTTTATTCTGGTGTATGAGATTAAAGGCCTTATTAGAATGACCATATAAATAGACAAAACGTTGTCTAAAAAGAAAAGAGAACCAATAGGTTCTCTTTTCTCGCAAAAACAAATATAATTTAATGTCAGACGAAATTGTCTGTTTTATTTCTTTTCCAGCTCAATTTTACCCATTGTAACATTCAGCACTTCAAGAATTTCATTGATAGAAGCATTTTGTTTAAATTTCCCTGTGAACTTTTTGTCTTCCAATTTTTTATCGGCCGAAAGTTCAACACTGTATTTATTTTCAATTGTTTCAACCACGGTTTGAATGTTTGCCTCTTGGAAAGTTAAGAACTTGCCTCTCCATTGCACGGTTGTAGAATCCATTGTAATGACATTAAGTTCACTACCATTTGTTTTGGCTGCCATACCTCGAGTTAGGATAATCTTTTTGCTGCTATTTTCTACACTTACTTTACCGTGATTTACAGAAACAGAAAGTTCTTTGTTAGGATAGGCTACCACATCAAATCCAGTTCCTAAAACAGTGATTAAACCCTTGTCGGTTTGAACTTTAAAGGGAGCTGATTTTATAGGAGCAACTTCAAAATGAGCTTGACCTTTTAGGGTGATTTTTCTTTCGTTGGCTGAAAGTTCGTAAGAAACTGTACTTGAACCATTCATGGTAATTATTGAACCATCGGGCAGTTTAAGTGTTTTGGTTTCTCCACCTTTGGTTATTTGATTTGAAAGTGTAAGTGGATTTTGGCTGCTGAAACTGTTCATATTAAACAAAACAACACCAGATAAAATAAACAATCCTATAACGGCAGCGTAGGCCAATATTCTGGTTCTAGAGAATGTAACTTTCAATTCAGCCTTAGGTTTAACGGCTGCTTGGAATTTCGCCCAAGCTTCATCATTGCCTTCGGTTTCTTTGAATTTATAAGACGAAGAAAGATCCCAGATTTCTTTGAATTCTGGATCGTCTTGTATTGAATTTTGATTTGAATTTTCTTTGTTCATGATTTACTTGGTAGCAAATTGAGGAGTTTGCATGGTCATTGCTCTAACGTTTTGTTGAATAAGAGCAAGTGTGGTTCTGAATTGAGGGTTTTGCTTCAGCCAATCCTCAAGCTTACGTAATTCCTCTGCCTCCATAAGTCCGGCAGCATATTTTGTAAGGATGTTAGACTCTAATTGTTCTTTCATGAGAGTGATGCTTGTGTGTGTAATACAACATCAAAGAGTTTAACCCCCAAGAGAAAATGAAAAAAAATGTAAAAAAGTTTTGCAAATATTTTTATTTGATTGATATTCAATAAAATAAAACCACAAAAAAATTATATTTTTCGAAATTTATAAATATTTTCTATGATTTTCACCACTGCTGTGCCTTCAATGAGGCTTGTATGTGGTTGGGCTAAATGATTCAGCGTTTGTACCACATTTTGAATAACGTATGGGTGATTGGCCGCACTTCCGAAATAATTGCCATAATTGTTCGGCGGATTGCTGATTTCAATCGTGGGCAATTGGTAATCTTTGATGTGGCAATAAGTAATTTCGTTCATGTACTGCCCGCCTAGTTTTACCGTTCCATTTTCACCGATGATGGAAATGCTACTTTCAAAGTTTTTATCGAATACAGAGGTGGAATATTGAATGCTACCCCAGGTATTTTTGTTGGGTAACGTAAATTGAACCATTCCAGAATCTTCAAAATCGGTGTTTTTTTGGTGGTTGAAGTTTTTAAAGTTGGCGTTGCTGATTTCAATATCTCCAAAAATCCAAAAAAGTAGGTCAATAAAATGAGAGAACTGTGTAAACAAAGGACCTCCATCTAATTTTAAATTGCCATGCCAATGATTGGGAACATAATAGCGGTGATCTCTGTTCCAAAAACACTGTACTTGAATGGAATAAATTTCACCAAGTAGTTGATTTTCGATGATTGATTTCAACCAAAGTGAAGGGGGTGAAAATCTATTTTGCATCACACAAAATACATGTTTGTGATTCTCTTCCGCAGCTTTTTGAATTTGAAGGCATTCATTGGTGGAGAGAGCAATTGGTTTTTCTATAACCACATGTTTTTTAGATTGGAGCGCGTAAATCGCGTGCTCTGCATGAAGTCCATTTGGTGTGCAAATGTTCACAATATCAACATCATCTTGGGCACAAAGTGCTTCTATGGTATTTAAATTGGGGACATTTTTAAAGGATAAATTAGCATCAACATCGGCGGTTGCAATTAACACGGCGTTTGAATTTTCGGTGATATGTAGACAATGTTTTTGCCCAATATGCCCCAATCCTAATACGCCAAAGCCGATATGATTTTCCATTGATATATAAAACGGCAAAAATGCAAAACAAATTCTGATTTACCTTGATATTTTTTTATTCTTGCAAATGAGTTTTGTTAATTCGAAGAATAGTTGCAAAATTTGCAAAACAAATAAATATGGGTACGGAAAAAATATTGGTGATTGGATCATGCGGACAATTGGGCACCGAATTGGTTGAAGCATTGAGAGGCATTTATGGAGATTCGAATGTAATTGCTTCAGATTTGAAGAAATCTGACAACCCTGTTTTTGAGGCAGGTCCTTTTGAAACATTGGATATTTTGGACGAAAAGTCCTTCCGTGAAATTGTTGAAAAATACAAGCCAACACAAGTGTATCATTTGGCTGCATTGTTGAGTGCAACGGCAGAAAAAATGCCAGAATTTGGTTGGAAATTGAACATGGATGGATTGTTCCATGTACTCAATGCAGCGAGAGATATGGGCGTAATTAAGCGAGTTTATTGGCCAAGCAGTATTGCGGCGTTTGGACCAAATACTCCAAGGTATAACACGCCTCAATTTGGTCCAATGGACCCAACAACAGTTTATGGAATTAGTAAATTGTCGGGTGAATTGTATGCGCAGTATTATTACAATCGTTGGGGAGTTGATACCCGTAGTTTAAGATATCCTGGATTGATTGGTTACAAATCGGCACCGGGCGGTGGTACCACAGATTATGCAGTTTCTATTTATCATGATGCGTTGCAAACAAAATCACATGAGTGTTTTTTGAAGGAAGGCACTGTTTTGCCAATGTTGTATATGCCAGATGCATTAAAAGCAACTTTAGACATCATGCATGCTCCATCGGAACAGATTAAAATACGCAGCAGCTATAATTTGGCGGGTATGAGCTTCGGTCCTGAGGAAATTGCAGCTTCTATACAAAAACACATTTCAGACTTCAATATTACGTACAACGTGGATTATCGTCAACAAATTGCCGAATCTTGGCCAGCGGTGATTGATGATTCAAGAGCACGAGAAGATTGGGGCTGGAAGCCAGATTACGACTTGGATAGAATGACGGAAGATATGTTGAAAAACCTTAAACCGTTATATCAATAAATTGTCATTTTGTTGAATTTTTGAAAGTTGACCCATTGAAAAATTGGTCAACTTTTTTTTTGGTATTATTTTTGTGGTGTAATTTCTGTTATGTCTGAGAGAGAGGATAGAAAATCAACGAAAGTGGGTATTTGGTCTAAGATTGTTCGAATGTTGACATTTGAAAAAACGACAGATATTCCGCAGTGGTTGAAGGATCGTAAGAAGAGTGATGTAACGGCAAAGTCAAATGCTGCCTCTAAAATTATGAAGTTTGCGGGGGAAGTTAGGTTAACCCATTCTAAGTTGCGTGAGATTTATGAGGTTGAAAAAGCGTATGAATTGAATAAAATAAAGGCTCAAGAAGAATACCCTCACGTACCAACAGTAATGATGAAATTGATTTCAGAAGCTAGGTCGGAAAAATTCGACAAAATGAAAGAGTCTCTAACAAAATCGCAATTTGATATTTACTCCAAATTGTTTCGAAAGAGCAAACAATATTATTAATGAATAGGTTTATTGGTTAACTACTTTTCCAATAAGGGTTGTAACGGTAGCACGTTCAACGAGAACTTTTACCATATCACCTTTATTTTCATTTCCTTTAGGGAAAACCACAACAATATTTTCGTCTGATCTACCCATCCAGTCTGTATCGCTTTTTTTGCTAGAACCTTCAATTAGAACTTCAACAATTTTGCCAATTCGTTCATTGTTTTTGGTCAAGTTCATTGCATTTTGAGTTTCAATAATTTCAGTTAATCGTCGGCTTTTTACCTCTTCCGGAACGTCATCGGCAAGTTTTTTAGCCGCTGGGGTGCCAGGTCGTTCGCTGTATTTATACATATAGCTGAAATCAAAGCGGGCTTCGGTAATGAGCGACAGCGTATCTTGGTGTTCTTCTTCAGTTTCAGAGCAGAAACCAGCAATGATGTCGCAAGAAATGCCGCAATCAGGAATGATGTTTCGAATCATTTTAATTTTATCAAGGTACCATTCTCTGGTATAATTCCTGCTCATGATGTCGAGAATTCTGCTATTTCCGCTTTGTGCAGGTAGGTGAATATAATTGCAAATGTTTTTGTATTTGGCCATTGTAATGACCACTTTTTCATTGATATCTCGGGGATGACTGGTACTGTAGCGAATTCTCATATTTGGAACTGCCAAAGCCACCATTTCCAAAAGGTCGGCAAAATCTACCGCTTGGGCTTGTTCTTCGGGAGTGAGTTTTTTAAATTCTTTTTTTTGTCCCCCACCAAAATAAAGATAGCTATTTACATTTTGGCCGAGCAATGTAATTTCTTTGTAGCCATTTAGTTGAAGTGTTTTTACTTCGTCTACAATGCTGTGAGGATCTCTAGAACGTTCTCTGCCTCTGGTATAAGGCACAACACAAAAGCTGCACATATTGTCGCAACCGCGCATGATGCTCACAAAAGCAGTAACGCCATTCGAGTTTAAACGCACAGGGTTAAGATCACCATAAGTTTCTTCCCTAGAGAGCAAAACGTTGATCGCGCGTCCACCTTCATCTACTTCAGCAACCAATTTGGGCAAATCGCGGTAGGAGTCTGGACCAGCAACTACATCCACCAATTTTTCTTCTTCTAGAAGTTTGTCTTTAAGACGTTCTGCCATACAACCCAACACACCAATGATAAGGTCATTGTTGTGTTTTTTATTCATTCTCAGGTGTTTTAAACGCTCTCTGATTCTGGTTTCGGCATTATCGCGAATGGCACAAGTGTTCAAAAAAATGACATCAGCATCAAGCTCATCTGTTGTGTTTACAAACCCATGTTCATTCATGATACTTGCAATAATTTCGCTATCAGCAAAGTTCATTGCACATCCGTAACTCTCAACATAGAGTTTTCTGGTATTTTTAATGTTTGCGCTGTTGGTTGACATTGTAGGGTGCAAAAATAACATCAAATTGACTACAAATGAATGTTTCGAGTATGAAATAGCGTTGGGTATGAAACCTTTTTTGCATATTTGCAGTTCTTATGACATTTAACAAAGGAATATTTTTGTTGTTAATCACCGCATTCGTTGGGAGAATAAATGCTCAAAATGCAGGAAATGATAAAGGGCAATTTACGGGCAATTTGCTTTTAAATAGTCAGAAATATTTGAGGGATGAGAAGATTGGAGCAACCGGAACGATGCCTGTATACGGTAGAAATGTAGTGAGCTCAGATTTTTGGTTGTTCATGCAATATCGAATTAAGGATTATAGCTTTATTGTTCGTTATGATGGATTTAACAACTCAAATTTATTATCGCCTCTAGAAATTTATTCCAATCACGGCATTGGTTTTTGGCAGGCAAACAAAAAATTGGGGGAGTTGGATATCACAGTTGGTTCTTTTTACGATCAGTTTGGTTCAGGAATATTGTTCCGTGCATACGAACAAAGGCAAATAGGAATTGATTATTCAATGCAAGGTGTAAGGTTAGCATATAACTTGAACGACAACTGGAGAATCAAAGGGTTTTCCGGAAATCAAAAAGGAAGCAACAAAAAGAGATTTGATTATAACCCTCAAGTTATTAGTGGTTTAAATATTGAAGGCTCTATTGATTTAGGAAAAGATTCAAGTGGTGAAGCAAAATTTGGTACCTTACAAGTGGGTGCCTCTGCTCTGAACAGAACTTTAGATGATGGATCCATGAGTTGGTTAGTGGCAAATATCAACAACTATGAAAGAGATGATCAATTTGTTCCTAAATACAATGTTTATGGTTTCAATGGTTATTTTACTTATTACTTCGGAAATTTTACTTGGAATGTAGAGGCAAACTATAAAAGTGAAGAAGCCATTGTAGATATGGACAACAAACTCAAAATGAAAGATGGAAAAGTATTTTATACCTCTTTAAGTTGGGGAAAAAGCAAAATTAAAGTGGGTAATACTAATTTATCGTTGGGTGTAAATGTACAAGCCCGACACATTGACCATTTTGTTTTGAAAACGAGTCCCAATGCCATTTTATTAGATGGTTTGGTGTCATATTTGCCCTCGTTAACAAAACAAAACACTTACAGATTGATGGCGCGTTACAACGCTCCTGCGCAAGATTTAGGTGAAGATGGTGTGCAAGGAGAAATTGAGGCCAAAATTGGTAAGAAAACACGTATTTCATTCAATTCAAGTTATGTGCAGTCATTGTCAAGCAATGGAAAATTCGATTCTAGCTCTAGGAGCATGAAGCCCATACAATTGTTTCGTGAGTTCAACTTAGAATTGGTTCAGAGTATTGGTAACGACAAATTGAAATTGGGTGTTCAAAATGTATATTACAACCAAGGTAGATATGAGCAAGAGCCTGAATATGAACCAGTTGTTACCATTACGCCATTTTTTGAATGGTTGCACAAAACAAAATCGGGCAAAACGTTCAGAGTTGAAGGTCAATATTTAAAAACGGATAAAGATCAAGGATCGTTTGCCAATTTGGTGTTAGAATATTACTTTACAAAGAACTTTTCGATGGCCGTTGGTGATATGTTGAATGTTGAACCACATCGATATGAAAATATGGCTATTTCTAAAGAAATATTGCACTATCCTTCATTTTTCATTGGGTATGTTCATAAAAACAGTGTGTATACAATTTCTTACATCAAACAGCAAGCAGGTGTGAACTGTTCTGGTGGTATTTGTAGATTAGAGCCGGCCTTCAGTGGGGTTAGGTTCACTGTAAGCAGCAACTTCTAAGGATTATAAATCCCAAATTCGGGTACGTTGTTCTCTTGAATATCGTTTGATATTCATCCAAAATGCCGCCACCAAATAAAAAATAATGGGTGAACCGAATGTAAAGAAGCTAGCATAAATAAATGACATTCTAACACTTCGGGTGGAAATATTCATCTTATCGGCTAGTTGGGAACACACACCAAATAAAGATTTTTCTACAGAATATTTTAAAATGTTCATAGAAACGAAGATACATCATTTTGTATAACTTCAAAATTAAAGTTTTGTGAATGAACCGATTACAAATTGAGTGCCTGATCTAAATAAAAGGGATTTAATAAATTATAAGCTTCTGTGGTTAATTTTTGTTGTTCAGATCTTACAAGAATAGTTTTATTGATTAGGGATATAGGAGGCGGTTCAAATCCCAATTCCATAACGATTAAATGAGGTGGTTTTGAGGGATTTGGTTGGATCGTTGTGAAGCTTTGAATGTTCAATTTAGACAATTCCAAATCTTTCAAAATTGGTTCAATTTCTGAATGTGGCAATAAAATAGATGCCTTTCCTTTTGGGTGTAAAACTTTAGATATTTTTATATAAAAATCAGAAAATGAATGATTTGTGAAGTGTCGTGCTTGGTTTTTTAATTCAGTTGCTGATTGTAATTGATTTGTAAAAAATGGAGGATTGCTAATGATGGCGTCATAGAGTTCCACGGGTTGATGGTCGAAAAAATCTATTGCTAAAATGTCAATTTTATTGTTTTTTTTATTGATAGCAATATTCTGAACGGCTTGTTGGGCAGTTGGACCATGTTTTTCAATGCCGGTAATGTAGGCATTGGGATATTTTTGGTTCATCATTAGCGCTAAAATTCCTGTGCCAGTACCAATGTCGAGCATGTTTAATGGATTATTGAATTCACAGTATGATCCAAAAATACAGGCATCGGTTGTAACGGGAAGCGTAACAAGTTCTTGTTCAATAATGAAATTTTTGAATGCAAACGGTTTACGCTTTTTCATCAAAAATGAGATTGGTACTAAATATTTCAGGTTGGGAGAAAAACTGCCATTTGTTTTTCGAAAATGCTAAAATTTGATCTGCAAAAGGTAGTGAGATTTCAATGTCGTGGGTGCTTACAATGATGATTTTATTTTGCTCTAGGGCTATTTTTTTAATGAGGGATAAAAAATGTTTTCTACTAGGGTAGTCAAGGAATGCCATTGGTTCATCGAGTAAAATAATGGGTGTTTCTTGTGCTAGGCAACGAACAAGCATTACTTTTTGTTTTTCACCATCAGACAACTGTGCGAAGTTTTGATTGATTAAATGGGTAATTTTACACTTCTCAAAATAGGCTGTAACCGTTGATATCCCTATATTTTGTGCAAGTTTCCAAGTATTTTGAAATCTTTGTTGTCCGCTCATGGCAATTTCAAAGGATGTCATGAGATCAATTGCTGGGGGATTGGGTAACATCAACGAAATATAATCGGCCAATTGGTTGGGTTGTAATTGGTTGATTGATTTATTGTTGAAGGTTACAGAGCCCGAAATTGCTGGAAAAATATTGAGCAATGTTTTCAGAAAAACCGATTTACCAATTCCATTAGCGCCAAGCAATAAAGTTAAACTTCCTGGTGCGAATTCAACTGAAATATTTTCATGAAGCACTTGCGTTTTTTGCTTGGTGGCAAATCCAGTGGTTATTTCCTTTAGGTTGAGCATTGTAATGAACTACAAAAATGAGATATTCGTGTGAGTTTATGCAATTTAATCAAGCAACTTTACAAGATTTAGACAAAATTATTGATTTAGCACATAAAATTTGGAACGATCATTATCCGGAAATTATTGGTCAAGAACAAGTTAACTATATGCTCAATAAAATTTACGATAAGCAGTCATTGATGCATCAAATGCAATCAAAAGATCAATTTTTTATTGCCAAAGATGAAGTTTCAGGAAAAGATTTGGGATTTTTATCACTCAAGGAAATAGAAGAAGCTGAATTTTTTATCAATAAATTGTATGTAGATACCCAGCTGCAAAGAAGTGGTGTGGGAAAAGGTTTTTTAGATTTTATGATTGCTGAATTTAAACCTCAAACCATTCGTTTACAAGTGAATAGAATGAATTATAAAGCCATAAATTTTTATTTTAAACATGGTTTTGTGATAGAAAAAGTAGCTGATTTTGACATTGGCGATGGATATTTTATGAATGATTTTGTGATGATTTGGCGAAGAATTCGGTAATACCGAATTGAGAGGTTAATTTTGCACGGTGCTTGCATTAGTTGACTTTTCATTTGAATTTGCTGGAAGATATCTTTATCGTAACGCCGGTTGGCATATAAAACCCAATGAAAAAATTGGGCTCGTTGGATTAAATGGAACAGGTAAGTCTACTCTTTTGAGGGTAGTTGCTGGTGAATTTGACCTCAGAGAGGGAAGTCTTTCAAAATCTTCAAGTTTGAAAATTGGTTTTTTAAACCAAGATTTATTGAGTTTGGAATTTCATGAAAGTGTGAGAGATGTGGTGATGGCTGGTAGAGAAGATCTGGTGAAAATTGACCAAGAAATTAACCAGTTGCTGCATGAATTAGAAACGCAATACGACGATAAACGCATCAATCGCTTAACAGATTTACAAGATCAATTTGGGCAGTTGGGTGGGTATGACTGGCAAGCTCAAGGCGATAAAATTTTGGAAGGCTTGGGTTTTACTACCGATATGTTGCAAAAGCCGTTGAAGGAATTTAGTGGGGGATGGAGAATGAGAGCTATGCTGGGAAGACTGTTGTTACAAGCACCTGATTTGTTGTTGTTAGATGAGCCTACGAACCATTTGGATTTGCCTACAATTCAGTGGTTGGAAAATTATTTGGCTGATTATCAAGGAACGTATGTGATTGTTTCTCATGATCGTTTCTTTTTAGATAAAACAGTGAATAGAATTGCAGAAGTAGCCCATCAACAATTGTATCACTACAAAGGCAATTTCTCTGATTATTTAGATCAAAAAGAGGAACGTGATGAAATGCTTCAAAGACGATATGAAAATCAACAGTCGTTTATTAAGCAACAAATGCAATTTATATCACGATTTAGATACAAAGCGAGTAAATCAACCGCTGTTCAAAGTAGGGTGAAAATGCTCAATAAAATTGAACGAATTGAAATTAAGGAAAAAGAGCGCAGTGACTTTGATATCAAATTTAACATTCGCATCAATCCAGGAAAGCAAATTGTTGATTTAATTGATGTTGACAAAAGTTATGGCGATTTAAGAATTTTAACAAAAAGCTCTGGTCAGGTCATGCGTGGTGATAAAATTGCCATTGTTGGTGCCAATGGTAAAGGTAAATCTACGCTATTGAGAATGATCTATGGCACTGAACCTTACCAATCAGGTAAAATTGAGCTAGGTTGGAATGTCGAGGCTGCCTTCTTTGCACAACATCAGTTAGAAGCGTTAAACCTGAAAAACGATTTGTTAAATGAAATCGGTACAGTAAGTGCAGAGTATACTGAAAAGGAATTGAGAACTGTATTGGGATGCTTCTTGTTTACCGGTGAAGAAGTTTTTAAAAAGGTAAAAGTGCTTTCAGGAGGTGAGAAGTCGAGATTGGCCTTGGCGAAAACCTTGATTACCCAATCTAATTTCTTGCTGTTAGATGAACCTACCAACCACTTGGATATGTTCTCTACATCAGTTTTAGCTGAATCTCTTGAAAATTATGAGGGAAGTATCATTTTTGTATCGCATGATAGAACGTTTATTAGTCGTGTTGCAAATAAAATTTGGTGGATTGAGAATGGCGAATTGAAAGAGTATTTGGGTACCTTCGACGAATTTAATGAATGGAATTCTAATAGGGTAATTGAAGAAAAACCCACGCTAAAAACGGTTCAAACAGTGGTAGAAGAACCAAAGAAAGTTGAAATCAATGATCATCCAAATAAGAAAAATCTTTCTAAAAATCAAATTCAAAAGTTGGAACAAGAAATGCAACAAATTGAAAATGAAATGAAAGAACTTGAATTGGCTAACAATAAACTTACCGAAATGATGCACAGTGAAGAAATGTCATCTGATTCAGATAAGCTCGTTGAAATTACCATTGGACATAAAGACAATTCCGACAAAATAGCTGTCCTTCAAAAGAAATATGACGAAGTGATGGAGCAATGGCTTCTTTCACAGGAATAGAAATTGGTATTTTTTTTGCTATGTTTGAGAAATGAAACGGAATTTATTGCTGTTTGTATTCTTAATGCCGTTGACTTTGCTTTGGTCGAATACCGATAGCACCCTCCGTTTTTGCAATGCAATTTATGAAGGCGACATTCGAACAGTGCGTGTAGTTCAAGAAAATAGCGGTTTTAATTTCCCTGTTATAACCTTGAATGAAACCAATCAAGCCCTTAGTTTGGAGTTTGATCAATTGACATCAGAACGCGATTACTATCAATTTACCCTTATTCATTGCGATGCACGTTGGAATCGTTCGAATTTGGTTAAAACCCAATATTTAGATGGCACAGGGTTCGACAATATTGAAAATCACTTTTTTTCAAATTCTACCTTAACTCAATATGTTCATTATTCCGTGAATTTTCCAACCGAGCAAACTACTCCAAAGATTTCTGGAAATTATTTGTTGGTGGTTTATCGAAATTTTAATGAGTCAGACATAGTATTATCGAGAAGAATTATGGTGTTAAATCCTCAAGGAAACGTGGATGTAACAGTGTCGCAAAGCAGTCAGGTTGAGTTTCGTTCCGAAAACCAACAAGTGAATTTTACATTCACTACCTTGAAGAATTATTTCATTCCCAACCCATATCAAGATTTAACAGCGGTGATATTGAGGAATGGTGAGTGGTTGGGCTCAAACGATGCATTGAAGCCTCAATTCATACAAAATCAATCTTTTGCATACAAGCAAATGATAGGAAGTCAGTTCCAAGGAATGAATGAATTCAGGTATTTTGATGTGAGGTCTTTGAGGGTAAGTCAAGCTTGGGTTAAGAAAAAATTGAATATTGGAAATCAGAAACATGTTTGGTTGGTGACCGATCAAAGTAGGGGCTACGACCGATATATGAATTGGAATGATTACAACGGTAGGGTGTTCTACGACAACAAAGACATTGTGAAGGATTCGCTTTTAAAATCCAGTGGAATATTTAATGAAAGTGATTATTGTTTTGTGCATTTTTCTCTGATTTCTGATCCAATTGAGAAGGATATTTACATTTATGGAGAGTTGAGTGATTGGCGAATTCAAGAATCGCACAAAATGTTTTACAATGCAGATGCCAAGATGTATGAAGCGGTAATTCCTTTAAAGCAAGGGTATTATAACTACGTTTATGGTGTTAAGGATGATGCCGGAAACTTGGATTTCAAACAATTAGAAGGTTCACATTCAGTGGCTGAAAATAATTATATGGTGCTAATGTATCATAGAAATCAAACCATGGCCTATGATGAATTGATTGGTTACGGATTAAAAAATTCTCAGGGTAAGAAATAATTCAATATTCCATAAATGGTGCCGTGATTTTCTTGAAATTTTCGGCGGTTTCAACTTTCCAAATGATGGTATTTGTGTAAGTTCCACCTTTTGCGAATTTCAATATAACTTCTGGAATTTGCGGTTTGGATGGGCAATACATGGCAATTTTCTTTGCAAAGGGAATGTCGTTTTTCGAAAGATAAAATACCTGTTCATAATCTGAAAAATTAAAATGTTGTGGATGAAAATCCAAACCGTAGTCACAATCTTTCCGATTGGCGGCGTAATATTCTCCGATAGATTCGCCTAAAATGAGGGTTTTTTTATTATGTGGGATATTGGAGTCCAAAAACTTCAATATAGGCTCGGAAATACGTTCATTCCGTTGTGCAATGGCCACGCTGTGTCTTAAAGCGAATGAGCCAATCCCGTTTACGGCAATTAAAGTTAATATTGTTGTGATTATTGGTTTGAATGTTTGTTTTATTCCCCAGTCATTGTCCCTCAAAAATAAAAGGCCAAGCATTAGGAAAACGGGTAGATATCTGTATTGCGGTGTAAGTAAGAAAAATATTGTGGCGGAAAACGCAAATAATTCCAATGAAAAGTTTTGCAAAAAGAGCGATTTTGGTTGTTTTATGTGCTTGAAAAAGCAGTAAATATTGAAGGCAAAAATGGATAAATAAAGTGCGAAATGCATGGGCATTTCAAAGTAATAGGGCCAAAATCTATTGAAAAAACTATGGGTGAAAAATTGGATGATTCCATTGGAATCGGGTGTGTGTTTCCTAGCTTGAAGGCCTAATTGATTGAATATTTCGCTGTAATTGAAATCAATAAAATAAAGGCTAAATATTGCTGGTAAGCTAGCTGTGATAATGAAAATCAAATTGCCTTTTGTGTTATTTTTTAGCATTGTTTTGAGGCCAATGATGCCTAATAATGGCAAAATATACAGATGTGAAATGGCCAATAACCCCATTATCAATCCATTGACAGGGTTTGAATTTTTGTATTGATTGATATAGTAGTAAAGCGATAATAAAAACAAAATGATGACTTCAATTCGCACACTTCTCGACATTTCAAAAACAGATTTATCTGTTGCGAAGAGGATGACCAAAACGGCGGAAATAAGGGTTGATTTTTTATTGAAAATGTAGAATAAGAAGTAGAGTGTACACAAGTGCATCAAAAGGAATGGAAGTCGCACATTGAAAATAGTGGGCTGAAAGAATTTTAGCCATAGAATGTGCCATAATTGAATGAGCGGAGGGTAACTCGCGAAAAGGTTTTCAGCACCGGGGTTCGGCCATAATTTGGAGAAATAATGATGAAACTTGCCGTATTGAATGGCAGGATCTAAGTTCATGGTTTCATCGGTCCATGCAACCGGTAATGTTTCTAAATTGTATAATCCGAAGGAGGCATAAATGCCAAGGAAAATCCAAAAGATAATGTTTTGGCGATATTTTAACCGCTCAAACATGACTTATTTAAAGGTAACGAGAATTTGGTTTTTATCAACGGCTTGGGCTTGTTGAACAAGCACATCGTCAATGATACCATCTGTAGGAGACTTGATGGCGTTTTCCATTTTCATGGCTTCGAGTACCAAAATTTTATCTCCTTTTGCAACTTGATCACCGGGATTAACAAGCACTTGTAAAACAAGTCCGGGCATTGGCGCTTTTAAATCTGAGATTTTTGGAGTTAAAGCATTTTCTAACCCCATAGATTTTAGGATTTCGTCAAGCGGTTCGGTAATACTTGCGTTAAATTTTTGTCCGTTATAAAGGAGGGTAAGTGTTTTTGTTTCGTGGTTGATATTCAAGCAAGTGATGGTATAAACCTTATTGGGAGTGATAAGGAGTAGAGTTTCGTTGTTTTGTTGAACAATTTTAATAGTTTTATCTGGATTTTCAATCCAAACATTGTTCTCATTAACGAGTGAAATTTGTTTGTCTAAAATATTAACTTTCATGAATTAAACGTTTCTATCAATAACAAAATTAACAAGGATTTGTAATTGTTTTTTGTGTTCGATATTTGCTTCAAGAGAATCTAGAATTTCAAAGGCTTGGGATCTAAATTCATTCATTTTTTGAGTGGCATATTTGATGCCGTCGTATTTTTTGATGAATTCAATCACAAGGTTCATTTTCTTAGAATCTGGTAAATTTCCCTTGATGATTTTACGAATTTCTTTGGTTTGTGAACTTGGAGCTTGTTGCATTGCAAAGATGATAGGCAATGTCAGTTTTTTTTCTTTGATGTCTAATCCAGCCGGTTTGCCACTTTTGTTTTCACCGAAGTCAAATAAATCATCTCGAATTTGAAATGCCAATCCAATGAGTTCACCGAATTTTCTCATTTTTTCAAGAATCAGGGGATCAGATTGTGTAGAAGCTGCACCAATCTGACAACAAGAGGCGATCAAAGAAGCTGTTTTTTTGCGAATAATTTCGAAATAAACATCTTCAGTTGCATTCATGAATTTGGCACGTTCGAGTTGCAGTAATTCACCTTCGCTCATGTCTTCAACGGCTTGACTAACAATTTCAAGGAGGTCAAAATCTTTGTTTTTAACGCTCAAAAGTAGTCCTTTAGAAAGTAGAAAATCTCCAACTAAAACGGCAATTTTATTTTTCCAAAGTGCATTGATTGAAAAAAATCCTCTTCGTTTGTAACTTTCATCAACCACATCATCGTGAACCAAAGTTGCAGTATGTAAAAGTTCAACCAATGATGCCCCTCGGAAAGTTCTTTCGTTGATTTCGCCAAATAAACTGGCAGAATACAGCACAAAAATGGGTCTAATTTGTTTGCCTTTTCGCTTAACAATGTACGTCATAATGGTGTCTAGGAGTGGCACCTTAGTTTTCATACTTTGTCGGAACTGTTGCTCAAATAGCTCCAGTTCTTTCTCGATAGGTTTTTTTATTTGCTCGATGCTTGAGCTCATTGGTTCTGCGAATGTACAATTTTTATGCGACTTTCAGACAACATTAAGGGGAATACTTTGAATCTAAAAATGGTTATATCTTTGTGGGAAATCAAAATTCGATGATGCGCAATAAACAATGCAAGTGGTGGCAAGTCTTTAATGCTTTAGCAGTGATGATTGTTCTGGTTTTAAATGCTTGTGGTGTTTCAAAATCAACAAAAGTAGAAAGTATGACAAAGGAGAATGTAATTACAGAAACTGGACCAGTTTACAAGGCATTGTTAGAAACAATGACTGCTTTTAGCAAAGAATCTACTGGTGAACATAAGAAAGATGCCGATGATTTTTTAAGCGGAATGGAGAAAGATTACAATCGATACCAATTTAATCGTTCGGTAATGGATTCCTTGGCTGGATTTTTAAATGGAGGACTTGTATATATAGATGTTTATGGTGGCAATTGGTGTTCAGATACAAAAGAAGGTATGGGAGCTCTCACGAGGGTGCTGGATGGATGTAAATTTCCAGCTTCTTGTTTTAGGTATATTAGGGTGAGTCGTGAGAAAAAGTTAATAGATATTCATGTAGAAGGTATTGAAATATCGAAGGTGCCTATTGTTGTTATACATAACAAAAAAAGGGAATTGGGAAGAATTGTAGAGGTTCCAGAAAAAGGAAGTTGGGAATCTCACATGCTTAAAATATTGAACAAAGCGTTCAATTAACGGGTAAAAATAGCAGGCACTTCCGACTTTTTTATCATGGTTGCTTGGAACAAATTCTGAAAAAACAGTTGAGTTGGAACAACTGATTTTTTGAAAGTAAACCATTTGATAAAGATAATGGCAAATAAAATCAGTTCAACAATGCTCAAGGCAATATTGATTTGATTGTCGAGGAATGCGGGTCCATAAGTATCGGTGTAAGCGGTAAAAAGTCCTTCAAAAATAAAAAACGTTGACACAAAAAAGGTTGCCAAAAACAGTGCATAAACTCTAATATGTTCTAGGGCGCCAAAATGGATAATGAGGTACATATCGTTTTCAACTCCCTTAATTTCGCCATGGGCAAAGTTTGCAATTTCTTTGTTGTTAAGGGTTTCTAGTTTGAAGTCTTGGTTAGATACTTCGCCATAGAAAGTTTTTTGAATTTTTTCAGTATTTTTATAGTTGTGATCGCTCAAGAAAGTTTTATCCAAAAGTTGTTGATGGATAAAGGCTCTATTTTGGTTGGTTTTTAGGTAAATAGTTTTAAAAGGAAAGCCAAACATAGTTTAAATATTGGTTGTTGAATTAAATGATTTCATTTCGATACACAATTCTTGAAGGAGCTGAGGGTTGTCAAAAATTCCATTTCCCACAACGATATAGTCGGCACCATTTGTCCATGCAGACTGGGCATCTTGTTTGCTTTTGATACCACCACCAACAAAGATGATTGATTTTACGGTATTTTTAACGGCAGAAATAAGGGGCATTGGAACGGTATTTTTTGCGCCAGACCCGGCATCAAGATACATAAGTTGTAATCCGAGCATTTCACCAGCGAGAGCAGTAGCTGCGGCAATGTCGGGTTTATCGGAGGGGAGTGGAGTGGTACCACTCATATAAACTGCGGAAGTTAATTTTCCGGATTCAATGAGCATATAACCGGTTGGAATTGGTTCTATGTTGTTTTTTTGAATCCAAGGAGCGGCAGAAACATGTTTTCCAATAAGAAATTCCGGATTTCTTCCTGAGATAAGGCTCATAAAAAGGATGGCATCTGCTGCCGGTGAGAGTTGCATTTCGTGTCCTGGAAACAGCACTACATTTTCTGCACCCATAGATTTAAGTTCTTGGATACAGTGGTGGGTAATGCCAGAAGATACGAGTGAACCTCCCACCAAGAATAGGTCAATTCCATTGTTTTTGGCAATGGAATAAATTTCTTTGGTTTTGTTGCCAAATTGATCGGGATCAATGAGTACCGCGATTCCTTTTTGGTTTGTTAATTTTTTGTTTTGGAGGAGTTTTAGGACACTCGACATAATGCATCACAAAGAAAGCGAAAAAAAGGGTTTTAAATTTGAATTATTTTGCAAACGGCTGTAAAACCTTGAGAATACTCACAAAGTATATTTTTAGTAGGAAATTTTGTCTAAAAAAGTATGCTATACTATGAATTTGATTATCAGTGTATTAAGTATAAATCATTGATTTTCAATTGCATATTCTTATTCCACAGCTCAAACCCTTTTGAATATTGACTTTCTTGAATTTCTGTGGATAAACGGATTAAAAAAGTAATTTTTAGTTAGATATTTTTGTTATCCCGTTATGAATTTAACGGCGAAACAAACCAACAAACCAAAAAATAACACAAACCCAAATGACTAAAAAAACCATGACTAACCAAACAGTAAATCAAGCTGGCTTAGAGTTTGCCAGAATGAACACCAAAATGGGTGTTTCTCCTTACGAGTTGTTCAACTATGATTATCGTACATCGGTAATTAAAAAACCAGACGGAAGTGTAGTGTTTGAGATGAAGAACGTGGAGGTTCCTGAAGGATGGAGTCAGGTTGCAACAGACATTTTGGCACAGAAGTATTTCCGTAAGGCAGGAGTTCCACAGGCAGATGGCTCAATGGGAAGTGAAACATCTGTAAAGCAAGTGGTACACAGATTGGCTGATTGCTGGCGTTATTGGGGAGAGAAACATGGTTATTTTGCAAGTGCTGAAGATGCACAGGTGTTCTATGATGAGTTGGTTTACTCATTGTTGAATCAAGAAAGTGCTCCAAATTCACCACAGTGGTTTAACACGGGTTTGCACAACAGTTATGGTATTGCAGGTAAGCCACAAGGGCATTACTTTGTAGATCCAGCAACTGAAAAGTTGATGAAGTCTACGAGTGCATATGAGCGTCCACAACCACATGCATGTTTCATTTTGTCGGTAGATGATGATTTGGTAAATGAAGGTGGTATCATGGATTTGTGGGTGAGAGAAGCAAGAATTTTCAAATATGGTTCAGGAGTTGGAACAAACTTTTCTAGAATTCGTGGAGCGGGTGAAAAATTATCAGGTGGTGGAACAAGCAGTGGCTTGATGAGTTTCTTGAGAATTGGAGACCGTGCAGCGGGTGCTATCAAGAGTGGTGGAACTACAAGAAGAGCAGCAAAGATGGTTTGTTTAGACTTAGACCATCCTGAGGCAATGGAATTCATCGCTTGGAAAAAAGCGGAAGAGAAAAAAGTAGCGGCATTAATCGCGGGTGGTTATGCAAGCGACTATGAAGGGGAGGCTTACAATACAGTTTCTGGACAAAACAGCAACAACTCTGTGCGTATCCCTCATAAATTTTTCGATAAATTACAAAAAGGTGAAGATTGGGAGTTTACAGCACGTTCTACAGGCGAGGTAATGAAAACTTTACCAGCTCAAGAGGTTTGGGATACAATTGGCGATGCTGCATGGGCATGTGCTGATCCAGGCGTACAATACGACGATACTATCAACGAATGGCATACTTGTCCTGAAGGTGGAAGAATCAACGCTTCAAACCCTTGTTCAGAGTATATGTTCTTAGACAATACTGCGTGTAATTTGGCTTCTTTGAACTTGAGAAAGTTCTTTGATGAAAATGCTTGTACGTTTGATGTTGAAAAACTAGAATATGCAGCTAGATTGTGGACAACAGTGCTTGAGATTTCAGTGTTGATGGCACAATTCCCAAGTAAAGAGGTTGCACAGTTGAGTTATGATTACAGAACATTAGGTTTGGGTTATGCAAACTTAGGCTCAGTATTGATGTGTGCTGGTATTCCTTACGACAGTAAAGAAGCAACAGCAATTTGCGGATCAATTACGGCTATTTTGACAGGTACAGCGTATGCAACTAGTGCAGAGATGGCAGCTGTTAAAGGCACTTTCCGCATGTATGAGAAGAACAAAAAGCATATGTTGCGTGTAATTCGCAACCACCGCTATGCTGCATACAATACTCCTTTGGCTTTTGAGGGATTAGGAATTAAGCCAGTATGTATTGATGAGAAATATTGCCCGGATTATTTATTGAAATCGGCTTGTAACTCTTGGGATAAAGCGGTTCAATGGGGAGAGAAATATGGATTTAGAAATGCTCAATCAACTGTAATTGCTCCAACTGGAACAATTGGATTGTTGATGGATTGCGATACCACAGGTATTGAGCCAGACTTTGCTTTGGTGAAATATAAAAAATTATCTGGTGGTGGATACTTTAAAATTGTAAATAACACAGTTCCAATTGCTTTGAAGAACTTAGGATATTCTGAAGCTGAAGTTGAAGCGATTGTGAACTATGCAAAAGGTTACCAAACCTTTAAAAATGCACCTCATATCAATCATGAGTCATTGAAAGCCCTAGGTTTTACGGATGCTGATTTGTCTAAAATTGAGTCAGAAGCGCCAATGGCATTTGAAATTGGATTTATCTTCAATAAATACTCATTGGGTGAGGAAACAATGAAGAATTTGGGCATTGCTCCTGAGCAATATAACCACCCTAAATTCAACATGTTGCAAACTTTAGGATTCACCAAACAACAAATTGCTGAAGCAAACAACTATGTTGTAGGAACCATGACAGTAGAAGGTGCTCCTGGATTAAAAGAAGAGCATTTGCCAGTATTTGATTGCGCGAACAAATGTGGAAATATTGGTGTTAGATACATTCATCCGTTTGCACACATCCGCATGATGGCTGCTGCACAGCCATTCATTTCAGGTGCTATTAGTAAAACTATCAACCTTCCAAATGAAGCAAGTGTTGAAGATATTAAAGCATGTTATGAGTTGAGCTGGAAACTTGGTTTGAAAGCAAATGCGTTGTACAGAGATGGTTGTAAATTAAGCCAACCTTTGAGCAATAAATCTGAAAGCCAAGAAGAGGCAGATAAAGAAGAAGCTGCAAAAGACAACGCGGTTGCTCAAGATGCATCTGGTAAAGAAAAAGTAATTCGCATTGCAGAAGAACTTACTCCAGATATCGTTTTAGAAGCTGCTAAAAGAATTTTGAGCGAAAGTCCTGATACCAAATTCAAACGTCAACTTTCTAATATTGTAGAGAAGAAAAGACTTCCAAACAGAAGAAATGGATTCACACAAAAAGGACGTGTTGGTGGTCAAACAATCTTTGTGAGAACTGGTGAATACGATGACGGAACTTTGGGTGAAATCTTCATTGATATGCACAAAGAAGGTGCAAGTTTCAGATCATTGATGAACTGTTTCTCTATTGCAATTTCTGTTGGTTTACAATATGGTGTTCCTTTGGAAGAGTTTGTAGACAAATTTGCTTTCACCCGTTTTGAGCCGAGTGGTATGGTTGAAGGACATCAAAACGTTAAAAATGCAACTTCAATTGTAGATTATATCTTCAGATTATTAGGATTTGAATACTTGAATCGTGAAGATTTGGTACAAGTAAAACCAAGCGATTTGTTGCCAATGGAAAAATCAACTCCAGAAGCTCCAGTTATCTCTGAATTCAAACCAACTTTCAATCCAGAGCCGATGTCGTTAGACATGACAAGAGCCATGAAAGCTGAGGCTTCTGGTGGAGTGAAAGACATGCAAGATCATTTGAGAGAAGTTCAAAGTGATGCTCCAGCATGTAACGTTTGTGGTCATATTACAGTAAGAAGCGGCACTTGTTACAAATGTTTGAACTGTGGAAACAGTTTAGGTTGTAGCTAATAATTCGCGAAAAATAAGAAAAAAAGACCCTCTATTTTGAGGGTCTTTTTGTTTATATACAACCATTTCAGTAATTTTAAAGTCTTTTGTATCATTGAATACTAAAATTGACTTTAGTTAACAAACATATCACAAACAAAATAACCCGTAATTTTAAGTTACTGGGTTTTCTTTTATTGTTGTGTTTACAATCTTTAAAACTAGCGGCTCAGGCAGATTTTAACGTTTCACCAGACAAAGGTTGCACACCACTTTCGGTTAAGTTTACAGATAATTCAACTGGAGCGGTTAGTTGGAATTGGGATTTAGGAAATGGAAATACAAGTACTTTGCAAAATCCATCGGCCATTTATTATAATCCTGGAAAATATACTGTAAAATTAACCATAAAAGATAATAGTGGTAAAACGTTTACAGTTACAAAAACCAATGTAATACGTGCATTTAAATCGCCAAAAGCTGATTTTTCAGCGAGTCCAACAACCATTTGTTTGGGAGAAAAAGTGTCATTTACCCAAACTTCATCACCTGGAGATACCCTAATAAATAAATATTCATGGGATATGGGCGACGGAACTGTCCTGAATACTAAAAATCCCAATCATGTTTTTGGTGCTTCTGGTTTATATACCATTTCGTTGGTTGTAATTGATGCAAATGGTTGCCAAGATAAAATTCAAAAACTTCAGTACATCAAGGTGAATCCCAAGCCAGTTGCTCAATTTAAAATGGATTCGGCTTATGATTGCAAAGTGCCAACTTTTATTCCCTTTAAAAATAACAGTACTGGGAATAATTTAAAGTACACTTGGTATTTTGGTGATGGTTCAAAATCTAATTTGGCAAATCCAAGGCATCAGTATAATAATCTGGGTACTTACTCTCCAAAGTTGGTGGTTGAAGATGTAAATGGCTGTAAAGATTCTATTACTTTAACAAACTCCCTTTTCTTGGGTCCACTAAAGCCAGATTTTGTTGCAGATAAAACAATCATTTGTGGTTCTGCAGTGGTTGAATTTGATAATAAAACTGTATTTAATGGGGGACTTAAATACCTTTGGGATTTTGGTGATGGTTCTACATCTTCGAATCCTTATCCCTCAAAATTTTACAATAAGGTTGGCGTTTACTCCGTGAAATTAACAGTGCAATCTGTTTTTAGATCGTGCACAGCCACAATTACTAAAAACAATTACATTGTTGTAAACCCAAAACCAAATGGTAAAATTGAATTAAGTGATTCATTTCCTTGTAAAATACCTTTTACCACTGTTGCAAAATATGTGGATACCGCGGGTTACACTTCTATTCAGTGGTGGTTGGTAGACAATGGAAATAAAACTAGAATAAAATATGGGACATCCAATCCCATGAATTTTACAATTAATAGCAACTCGAAGTATACCATAATTGCTTATGTGGTTAATAAATTCGGATGTTTGGATTCCTTTAAATATGAAAATCTGCAGGTACAGTTGACTAATATTTCAGTAGATGGGAATTTTACGGGTTGTGTTCCTTTGTTTTTTAAAGGGATTGCAAAGGTGTCTTCTAACAGAAAAATAATGGGTATTCAATGGCTTTTTGAAGATGGGGATCAATACTCAGGGAGTTCTGTTTTAAAGGCATTTTTAGATACAGGAGTTTTCAAGGGCACTATCAATGTAACTGTTGAAAAGGATTGTCCAATCAAATATGATTTTAAAATTCATGTTGGCCAAAAGGTGAATCCCAAATTCTTTACCCTACCGGTGGGTGAAATTTGTAACAACACTGATGGCATTAATTTTATCAATGCTACCCAATATCCTGGATTTACGATTGACAGTTTTAAATGGATTTTTGATGACTATGATCCACGAAATAAGATGCTGAAAGTAACACCTTGGAATCCATTACCAAGGCCATACACAAGGACTAATGTTTGGCATTATTACGACCGGGATACGGGTTGGTTAAAACCCGCTTTGATTGGCTATCATCATGGATGTCCGGATACGGTTTACCAAATTGATTCCATTAAAATTAAAGCAGCCTATGCGAGAATTGAATTGGATTATAATATTTGTATCAAGGGTGATTTAATAGTGAAAAATGCTTCTTCAGCTTACACGAATTGGTTATGGACAATAAATGGAAAAAATTACTATACAGATACTGTAAATTTAAATCCTTACAAATCGTATAAAATTCAATTGAAAGTTTGGGATTCTATTAGTGGTTGCTGGGATACAGTTTCAAGGATGTTTTGGCCAATGACTAGTCCTAATTTGGACTCTATCAGTATTCTTAATCAAGAACTTTGTGCTCCAGGTTTTGTGACTCTTTTGGCAAAGCACAGTGCACAGAAAATTCAGTGGACCATTAACGGAAAGGATACGGCATTTGGTATAAACGAAGTAACGTTTAAATTTGACACAGCAGGAATATATAACATCGAGGCCAACTTCATTTATTCGAAGTACTGTTCAAGATTCATCAACAATAAATTTATTGTAGGGGAATCGAATTTAAAAGGTTCAATAGTGTTGCCCAAGAGTTGTTTGCCTTCTGAAATTGTTTTGTATGACAGCAGTTATAAACCCGGTAAAAAGCATGCTTGGGTGTTAAGCAATGGCGACACCATTAAAGTGACAAATTTTGAGTCTAAATTCACCATAAAAAATTCTTTTAAGGACACCATTTGGGCGAGGTTGATTTCAGACGGTTCTTTGGTAATTTGTGAACCAAGTACGGTTATTCCCATTCCTGTTTCTGGACCTGGTTTCAAATCAAGGTTAATTTGGCAACATACTTGTTCAACAAGTATTTTAAAAGGGTATTTAGACAAAAAGAGAATCAACGCAAATTATACCTATAGTTGGGATATGGGTGATGGTAAGAAATATTCAACACAAAATATTTCACATCAATTTAATGATTCTGGTTACTACACTATCAATATAACTGTAACTGATCCCTCAACTGGTTGTGCGGCATCAGAAAGCCATAAAGTTTATTTTCCTGGTCAAAGATTGAAGGTCAATGTGAATTATACCACTGTTGGTACCAAATGTCCACCATTATTGGTTCATTTTAGGGATAGTAGCACAAGCGGTGGGGTTTCCATTGTGAAATGGAATTGGGATTTTGGCGACAACAGTTTTTCTGTTTTAAAGAACCCAAGTCATCAATACGTGAATCCGGGAAAGTATAGCATTCGATTAACCATTACAGATTCACTGGGTTGTACAGCAACAAGGTTGTTTTTGTATCTAATTTTGGTACCGGGACCAGACGGAAAGTTTAGTTTTGGACCAAAAAATGGATGTTTGCCACTAACGGTGATGTTTGCTGACTCAGTAAACAATCAAACCAAGAAGAAAGAATGGGATTTTGGGGATGGTGAAGTATTGCTTGGAAATCAAACCTCTCATCAATACAAACAAGCAGGGCGGTATATTCCTTCTATGATTTTGGAGGATTCCTTTGGTTGTAAAAGATCAATAAAGCCAAAAGATACCATTGTTGTGTATGATTTGCCACAGGCTCAATTTACTTCATCGGCAAAATGTTTGCGTGATTCTGTTGCATTTGTATCAACTGCAACGTGTTCTGATGCCAAAATCAAGGATGTATTTTGGGAAATTCAACCTGAAAACAAGGCATTCACTGGTAATGCCTTCACTTATAAGTTTAAGAATAAATTTAATTCTGTAAAAATGATTGTGAAATCGGAAAATCTTTGTGCTGACACAATGAGTTCTAATTTCAAACTTTTTCAACCAGATGCTACTTTGAATTTTCAAAATTCAATTATTTGTTTGGGTGGAAGTTGGTTGGGTTCGGTTACAACTCATTCAGACACAATTTTATCCAAATCTTTCTGGATGGTTGATGGAAAGTTTCTTGATACTGTGAATAATCTCAATTTTACACCAACAAAATCGGGAGTTTATAAAGTTCAATATTATATTGAAGATACAAAAGGCTGTTGGGATACTGCAAGCAATGGATTAAATTTAAAGGTGGGCGATACTGTGGTGCCACTATCTCCTATTTGGCGAAGGGTGAGCGTTCTTGATGATGTGTCGCACGAATTGGTTTGGAAAGAATATCCAAGTTTCGATTTTAAAGAATACAATGTATTTCAAGACAAGGGTTCGGGATATATTCCCATTCAAAAGATAACGGGTCAGAAAGATACTTTTTTGAAAATAAATGGTGTTGATGCTTTACATAGAAGTGATTGTTACAAAGTTGGATCAACCAATCTATGTGGTTATACTCAGGAAGTTGATAAGATTAAAAACCATTGCACGGTGGAATTAAGAGGATCGCCAGGATTGAATGTAAGTGTTTTGAATTGGGGTTCTTATGTTGGTTGGCCGGTAGAGCGATATGTGATTTACAGGCAAATTGATCAGGGTAATTTTGATAGCATTGGACAAGTTGATGGTAGTGAGTTGAGATTTGTGGATACAAACATTCGATGTTATAAAATTCACCATTATAGGGTTAAGGCCCACGAAAAAGGTGGATTATATGAATTTAGTTGGAGTGATACTTGTCATGTAGCACCTGTTTATTGGAACAAAGTAAAGCCACCAACCATGAGAAGGGCCACCGTATTAGACGATCAAGAGGTGAGAGTTGAGTGGCAGCAGTTAGAGAAAAATAAAATTCCATTAGAACGGTTTGTGATTGTAGGCAAGCATGGATACGATGGTTTAAGCGAATATAAATGGGTTTTAAACGCAAATAACGACTCGTTGAGGATCTTTGATCGTCAAATTGAAGTGGATCAAAATTTTGGCGTTTATAAGGTTTTGGGAATTGATGAATGTGGCGACAGTAGTATATTCTCTTCAATTGCCCAATCTATTTTGTTGAAAGTAGATTTGAATTCAAATTTTTATCCGTCGCTAAAATGGACCAAATATTTAGATTGGCAGGAAGGTGTTAAGGAGTATATTGTAGAACGCAGAACGGCTGGAGCCTTTAGTGAAATTCAAAGGGTATCTGGCAACGACACTTTTTATGTTGATGAATTGCCGAATTTTAATTGTCTTCCTAACTTAGAATATAGGATTACAGCGGTTAGGAATAAGGTTTATGGTTTGGATAGTACTTGGTACTTTAACAGCGTAAGCAATATTGATGACCCAGGCGTAGAAACAAAAGTATTTATTCCGAATGCGTTTACGCCAAATAAAAATGAATTGAATGAAGTTTTTAAACCTCAAGGAATATACATGTACCAATATTCGATGAAGATTTATAATCGTTGGGGTGAGAAATTATATGATGCTGAGGGTTGCGACCATGGTTGGGACGGAAAATACATGGGAAATTTGGCTCCAGAAGGTGTTTATGTTTATCAAGTAAATGTAAAAGGGGCCGACGGTAAACTTTATCCTTTCTTTGGTGATGTTACATTGTTGAGGTAACATCAAATACAATTTTTGGTTAACTAAGGATTTTACTCCGTTGAATTTTGTAGATTTGTAGCATATAATTCAATGGCTTTCGAGAAAATTAAACGCAGTGAAAATTACAGCGAGTGGTATAACAACCTTGTTAGCAATGCTGATTTGGCAGAGCACAGTGCTGTAAAAGGATGTATGGTGATAAAACCATACGGATATGCAATTTGGGAAAAAATGCAGCAGCAATTAGATAAGATGTTCAAAGAGACTGGACATAGCAATGCTTATTTTCCATTGTTTGTGCCGAAAAGTCTATTTGAAAAAGAGGAAAAGAATGCTGAGGGATTTGCTAAAGAATGCGCTATTGTTACGCATTATAGATTAAAGGGTGATCCTAATAATCCTGGTAAATTGATTCCCGATCCAGATTCAAAATTAACTGAGGAACTAATTGTTAGGCCCACTAGTGAAGCCATTATTTGGAATACATATAAAAATTGGATTCAAAGTTATAGAGACTTGCCAATTTTAATCAATCAATGGGCAAATGTTGTGAGATGGGAAATGAGAACGCGTTTGTTTTTGAGAACGGCTGAATTTTTGTGGCAGGAAGGACATACAGCGCATGCAACAAAGCAAGAGGCTTTAGATGAAACTGTTCAAATGTTGAATGTATATTCTGAATTTGCTCAAGATTTTATGGCTATCCCTGTAATTAAAGGTATCAAAACAGAAAACGAGCGTTTTGCAGGTGCCGATGAAACTTTTTGTATTGAGGGAATGATGCAAGACGGTAAAGCTTTGCAAATGGGTACATCGCATTTCTTGGGTCAAAATTTTGCAAAGGCCTTTGAAGTGAAATTTCAAAGTAAAGAAGGTAAATTAGATTATGTTTGGGCAACCAGTTGGGGTGTTTCTACCCGTTTAATGGGTGCTTTAATCATGGTTCATAGTGATGACGAAGGTTTGGTATTGCCTCCAAAATTGGCTCCAATTCAGGTTGTTGCTGTTCCAATCTATAAAACTGAAGAAGAACATGATGCCATCATTCAGAAATTTTCTGAGATTTTAGGTGCATTAAAGAAATTGGGAATTTCAGTGAAACTCGACGATAGAGATACGCACAAGCCTGGTTTCAAATTTGCAGAATGGGAATTGAAAGGTGTGCCTTTGCGTTTGGCAATGGGACCTAGAGATTTGGCAAATGGAACCGTTGAATTGGCTCGTAGAGACACAAAAACCAAAGAAGTGGTATCTACAGATGGAATTGATGCTTTCATTGCTAATTTGCTTGAAGAAATTCAAAATTCACTGTTTCAAAGAGCCTTATCGTTTAGAGAAGAAAAGTACTTTGAGGTGAATAATTGGGATGAGTTCTTAGACGTGATCAATAACAAACAAGGATTTGCTTATGCGCATTGGGATGGAACCAATGAAACAGAATCCAAAATCAAAGAATTGACCAAAGCCACCATTCGTTGTATTCCGTTAGACAATAAACAGGAAGATGGTGTGTGTGTGTTAACCGGTAACCCTTCAAAGCAAAGGGTGGTTTTTGCGAAATCTTATTAATTATTTCCAAATAGCGGAAACTTCTTTTCGGGTGGAATGCGATCTTTTTGTATCAATTCCACCTATAAAAAAGAATCCCAAATGTAAATCTGTCTCTTCAAGTTGAAGATAGGTTTTCATTTCTGGCGTGTTGGTGGCATTTCCGGACGTCCAATATCCTCCAAAATCGTTTACAGCATTTAATGTGAGGTACATGTTTTGAACGGCGGCACCGAGGCTGCAATATTCTTCCCAAAGTGGAATGATATTGCTTGGTTTTAAGCAAATTGCAATGGCATGAGACAATTGAAGAGGCAATTTCTTGAGTTTTTCTCTTTTCTCTTGAGGGAAATTGGGGTTGCTACCTACTTGTATCTGTTCAATTTGGAAAACCAACTGTTCAATTTTTTGTCCCTCAAAAACCACAAAATGCCAAGGAAGTGTGAGTTTGTGAGATGGTGCCCAATTGGCATTTTCGAGCATTTGTTGAATGAGAGATTTTGGGGCAATTTTCCCATTAAATTCTTTTGCGAAGTGGCTTCGTCTTGATGAAATGAGGGAATTGATATCAGTTAGGTTCATTTCTTTTTAAGGGATAATATGGGGTTTGCGAAAATGGCTGTTAAAATTATTGCAGTACCTATGTAAAAGTGAATGTTTAGGTCGTTGTTTTCATGGAAAATGAATATACCCAATATAATGCCATAAATGGGTTCGAGGTTCACTGTGAGATTGGCGGTAAAAGCGCTTAGATATTTCAAGGAGTAGGTGCCCAAATAAAAAGTTAAATTGGTGCAAAATAAGGATAATGACATTACCCAAATTAGGTCGAGGGCGCCATTTTGTAGGTTATTGGGATCAAACAGACTGAAGTTTAAACTTGGAAGCCATTGTATTTCGTTGGAAATAAAAGGAACAAGCATAGATAGGGCAATTGCACCTGAGAGCATTTCTATGGCGCTAATGGCCATTGGGTGAAGGGAATTGATGTGTTTTTTGTTTAATGTGGTAAATAAGGCCGCCAAGGCTGCACTTATTAATCCTGTTCCAATTGCCCAAGGGTAAGAAATTTTGGTATTTGTATTTTCTGGAAGGGATAAGCTTATAAAAAGTACCCCTACAATTACAATAAGTCCAATGAGGATGTCCTTTTTGATGAATTTGGATTTCAACACAATGGGTTCAATGATTGCAGCAAAGAACGAGGCTGAACCGAGGCAAGCGAGTGTAATAGAAACGGAATTGCCAAATTTGATGCTTCCATAGAATGTGAGCCAATGGGCGCACACAATGAGTCCGATACCAAAGAAATTGAGAAATACTTTTTGGGATATGGTTTTGAGATTTCTCCAAACTACTGGGAAAAAGAAGTATGCAATAGCCGCAAACGACATTCTATGCCAAACGAGGGTAAAGGAATCGTAGGAAATGAGTTTTCCGAGTATGGCGGTAAATCCCCACAGAAACACAGCAATGTGTAAAAAGAGGAGGGCTTTAAAGTTGTTGGATTGGTTCACGGTGTCTTTATAAAAAATCAAGGCCGCGCTGAAGAGGCACGGCCAGGATGTTGGTATATAAAAGCGCGTAACAGTTGGCGTTATCGAAATTCGATAACATTACAAATATACAATGCGAATTTTTGAATGTCAAGTACAAAAGAAATTAGTTGTATTTTCCTTTGAACTTATCCTTAATTTCATTCACAATGTTGCGTAATTCCTGTTCTTTATCTTTGTTCATGATGAGTAAAACGTCATCTGAATCAACCACTACTACGTTGTCTAATCCACTTGTAACCAACAATTTGTTGTTGGTAGAAAACACTAGGCTATTGGTGGTTTGGTACGATTTGATATTTTTCCCAATGAGACTATTATTTTGGACATCTTTGTTTGAAACATCCCATAAACTTTTCCAAGTGCCAAGGTCACTCCAGCCAAAATTAGAAGGAAGTACAAAAACATTTCTGTCTTTTTCTAAAATTCCATAGTCGATTGAAATGCTCGGACATTGACCGTAGGCAATATCTAGATCTGCTTTGTATTTAGGAGACTGAAAGTCGAGATCAGCAAAGAGCTGATGAATTTCAGGAAGAAATTGTTCAATACGGTTCACGATGGCTTTGTTGCTCCAAACAAATATTCCGGCGTTCCATAAGAATTCTCCGCTATCAACAAAGGTTTTAGCAATTTCTTCGGTTGGTTTTTCTGTGAAAGTTTTTACCGAATGTATACCTGATTCGTTGGCAACTGGATTAAATTGAATATAGCCATAACCGGTATCGGGTCTACTTGGTTGAATTCCAAGGGTAACAAGTGCATCATTTTCTTCGGCAAATTTGAGTGCTTTTTTTGATGTCTCGATAAATTGAATTTCTTGCGTAATCAAATGATCTGAAGGTGCAATGATGCAAATGGCTTCAGGATTCAGTTGTTTGAGTTTATAGGAGGCCAATGCAATACACGGAGCGGTATTTCGTGCGAGTGGTTCTTCTAAAATTTGTTCTCTTTTTATTGAGGGAATATGTTCAAGTACTAAGTCTACATAATCTTGATTTGTAACTACATAGATATTTTCTTGAGGGATAAATTGTGCGAATCTATTGTATGTTTGAAGAATGAGAGATTGACCGGTACCCAAAATGTCCATGAATTGTTTCGGGAAGCTTTTTTTGCTTACAGGCCAAAATCTTGAGCCGATTCCACCGGCCATAATAATTACATAATGATTTTGATTGTTGCTCATTGAATAAATGTTAAATAATGCCTTCAGAATAAAGGTCGTGAAGGTGGATGAACCCAAAGTACTGATTGTTTTTAGTCACAATTAGTTGGGTGATTTTTTTATCTTGCATGATGGCCGCGGCTTCAGTAGCCATGGCATCGGATGAAATACTTAAGGGGTTGGTAGACATGAAGTCTGTGGCGGTGATATTTTGGAGATTCTCAAATTTGTTGAGCATTCTTCTGATATCGCCATCGGTAATTACCCCTATAATTTCATGATTGTTATTTAAAACGGCTGTAGCACCAAGTCTATTTTCACTGATATTAACCACAATATCTTTCCAATGTGTATCGGGAAGCACATTGGGTTTTTGATTTTTAGTGGCAATTTCCTCACACTTCAAATACAATTTTTTACCAAGTGCTCCTCCTGGATGAAATTTAGAAAAATCTTGTCCTGAGAAATTTCTAAGTTGCAAGAGTGCAACAGCTATGGCGTCGCCCATTAATAGTTGTGCGGTGGTGCTAGTGGTAGGAGCCAAATTATTGGGACAAGCTTCTTTGTCGATTGTAGTATCAATCACCAGGTCTGCCATTTTAGCCAAATCAGATTGCAAATTTCCAACGATGGCAATGAGTGTATTCCCAAATTGTTTCAACAAAGGAGCGAGAGATTTGATTTCGGGAGTATTTCCACTTTTTGAAATGGCAATAATTACATCATCTTTTTGTATCATTCCTAGGTCGCCATGAATGGCATCGGCGGCATGCATAAAGAGAGCAGGTTGGCCGGTGCTATTGAGAGTTGCGCTGATTTTTTGGGCAATGATGGCACTTTTGCCGATTCCCGTAAGTACAACTCTGCCAGACGATTGTAATATTTTTTGGATGGCTTTTACAAAATCATCTTGAATATAATTCGGTAAAACCTTCAAAGATTGAAGTTCATTTTCGATGGCTTCTTTGGCCACTTTTTGAATCATATTTTCTTGGATCGTGCTCAATTGTGCTCTTTTTTGTTCAAATTAACTAAAAAAATGTGACTTCAGGGCTGAAATTTGGTGATTGTCGTTAAATAATTATTACCAATTCAAAAAAAGGTTGTATCTTCACATCATGGTTTATGGGCAAATTGATTTGCCAATTCATAATCTTTAATAACTTTAAAATAGACAGCTTAATAGATATTTAAAAATTGTATGCAAGCAGCATTTCAAGATGCCAAAGATCCTAAAAAATGTTTGAAGGAATTTTTTGGTTTCGACGGATTTAAGGGAAATCAAGAGGTAGTCATCAAGAGTATTCTAGGTGGGGAAGATTGTTTCGTGATTATGCCAACAGGCGCAGGGAAATCACTTTGTTACCAATTGCCAGCTTTGATGATGGAGGGTACCGCTATTGTTATTTCTCCATTGATTGCGTTGATGAAAAATCAGGTCGACAATATTCGTGGTTTTTCAAATAGCAATGGACTTGCGCATTTTCTGAATAGTTCATTGAGCAAAACAGAGTTGAATAGGGTTGTTACCGATATGTTAGCCGGTGATACCAAACTTTTATATGTAGCTCCGGAAACCTTGAAAAAAGAAGAAACATTGGAGCTATTAAGTCGTGTTAAAATTTCTTTTGTTGCGGTAGACGAAGCGCATTGTATATCGGAGTGGGGACATGATTTTAGACCTGAGTACAGAAAAATCAGGCAAATGGTAAAGGCCATTGGAGAAGTTCCAATTTTGGCATTAACGGCTACTGCAACACCAAAAGTTCAATATGATATTCAGAAGAACTTGGGTATGTTGGAGGCTAAATTATTCAAAAGTTCTTTCAACCGCGGAAACTTGTATTACCAAGTGAAACCAAAAGGTAGAAAAGATATCGTGCATAAAGAAATTCTTTCCTTTATCAAGCAACATAACAACCAATCTGGTATTGTTTACTGTTTGTCGAGGAAGAAAGTAGAGGAGATTGCAGAAATGCTCAAAATGAATGGCATCAAAGCGTTGCCATATCATGCTGGGTTAGATGCCAAAGTCAGGGCGCATCACCAAGATGCATTTTTGATGGAAGATTGCAATGTAATTGTTGCAACCATTGCATTTGGAATGGGAATTGATAAGCCAGATGTAAGGTTTGTTATACATTATGATGTTCCTAAGAGTTTGGAGGGATATTATCAAGAAACAGGGCGTGCTGGAAGAGACGGCATGACAGGAGATTGTTTGTTGTATTACAATCCGAACGACGTAGAGAAGCTTGAGAAATTCATGAAAGATAAACCTGTTGCAGAACAGGAAATTGGTGGGTTGTTAATTGCTGAAACTGCCGCTTTTGCTGAAAGTTCTCAATGTAGAAGGAAATTGTTGTTGCATTATTTTGGTGAAGGATTTGAAGAAAAAGATTGCAATAAAATGTGCGATAACTGTGCACATCCGAAACCAAAGCAAGATGTATCAAGAGAATTGATAAAAGGGCTTCAGTGTTTTGAAGCCTTGAAATCGGAATTTTCCATGAACCACATGGTAAATTTCTTGGTAGGAAATAAGGCTGATTCTAGCATTAAGTCTTATGCGCATGAGGGACATACACATTTTGGTGCTGGCAAAGACAAAGACAAATTGTTTTGGAAGTCACTCATTAGATTGGCATTGGTAAACGGATATCTCAACAAAAATATTGAAAAATATGGATTGTTGAGTTTAAATGAAGCCGGCAAGAATTACTTGAAAAATCCAATTGCTCATGAAATGGCAGTAGACGTGGAGTATGACAATGTAAGCGAAGATGATTTCGAGAGCTTCAAGTTAGAGAGTGTTTGTGATGAAGTATTGTTCTCTGATTTGAAAGATCTCCGACGTAAAGTTGCAAAAGAGAAAGACCTTCCTCCATACGTGATTTTTCAAGATCCTAGCTTGGAGGATATGGCCATTAAGTATCCTATTACCATAGAAGAATTGGCGAATATCAATGGGGTGGGAAAAAATAAAGCCCAAAAATTTGGTGCTCCTTTCATCGATTACATTGAAAAATACGTTGCCGAGAATGATATAGAACGTCCAATGGACATTGTACTAAAGGGCAATTCAGAAAAATCGGCAAAGAGGGTGAGCATCATTCTGAACATTGATAAAAAAGTTGATTTGCCAGATATCGCAAAGCAATTGGGAATTGAATTTGATGATTTAATTGGCGAATTGGAGCAAATAGTGAACACTGGTACCAAATTGAATATCAAATATTTCTTAGGTCAGTTTTTAGATGAAGACTTGCAAGACGAAATTACTCAGTATTTTAGGTCGGTTGAAGTAGAAGACGTTGATGCTGCTGTTGATTATTTTGATGGCGAATTTTCTTACGAAGAATTGAAATTGATGCATTTGCAGTTTGTTTCGGATTTGGCTAATTAACATTTTGGTATAACTTTTATTTCGAAGGCAATTTAATTTGGTCTTATTTTTGCAGATAAGTTTCACAACCCAATTGCCCAAAATACTTTGACACAAAATCCTCATACATTTGAAGCATTGTTCAGGAAGTTTCGTCCTGGATTGATTGCCTTTGCCACTTCAATTATTGGCAAAAGCAATGATGCTGAGGAAATTGTACACGATGTTTTTATTGCAATTTGGAATCAGAGCGATGGATATTTGGAAGAAGGCGGGATAAAAAGCTATCTATTTACTGCAGTAAAAAACAGATGTTTGAACTTCATCAAAAAGGCCAAATTGGATTATTCAGACTTAACAGAAGATACTCCGGTTCTTGATAAAGCAGTCAATGTTCAAACTCAATTAGAGGCTAAGGAAGCAGAGCAAAAAATTCATGCACTTATTGATATGCTGCCAACAAAATGTAGGCAAATCTTTTTAATGAGTCGAATTTATGAATTGAGTTATAAGGAAATTGCCCAAGTTTTAGATATCACGCCTAAAACAGTTGAAAACCAAATAAGCATTGCTTTGAAATTCTTGAAAGAGCACTATTTAAAGCACTGAGGTATATAATTCAACATAATCTTTGAGAATGTTGCTTAAATCGAACTCTTTTGACTTTAAAAGGGCATTTTTTCTGAACTGCGTTAATACATTTTCATCGGATAAGATATAAAGTGCATCTTTCGCCATTTTGTTTACATCGCCAACATCTGATAAAAATCCGTTGACTCCATTTTCAATTACTTCGGGCAATCCACCAGCATTAGAGCTAATAACAGGTACTTCACAGGCCATTGCTTCCAAAGCAGAAAGTCCAAAGCTTTCTCTTTCAGACGGCAACAGAAATAGGTCACATACACTTAAAATTTCTTCTATAGCCTCTTGCTTTCCTAAAAATGTAACCTTGTCGCAAACGTTTAATTCCCTACACACTTTTTCAATATGACTTCTTTCAGGCCCATCGCCTATTAGAAGTAATTTAGCAGATATGGATTGTTGAACAATTTCAAAAACCCTGATAACATCTTCAACGCGTTTTACCTTCCTAAAGTTTGAGGTATGCACCAGAATTTTCTCATTGTTTGGTGCAATGGCTTTTTTGAAGTGTTCTCTGGGTTTTTTATTAAACCTTGTGAAGTCAATGAAATTGGGAATTACATGAATTTCACGTCGAATTTGAAAATGTTCCAATGTATCGGCTTTCAGGCTATGAGAAACGGCGGTTACTGCATCTGAGTTATTGATGCTCCAACTTACAACAGGTTCATAAGAGGCTTCTCTTCCAACGAGTGTAATATCTGTGCCGTGAAGTGTTGTTACCACAGGAATGGTGATGTTTTCTTCCTTCAAAATTTGTTTCGCCAACAAAGCAGCTGAAGCATGTGGAATCGCATAATGAACATGTAATACTTCTAAATGTGCTGATTTTACAATATCTACAATCTTTCCAGCCAAGGCAGTTTCGTATGGTGCATGTTCAAAAAGTGGATATTGAGGGATGATGACTTCGTGGAAAAAGATATTCTCCATGAAAAAATCAAGCCTTGCTGGTTGGTTGTAACTAATAAAGTGGACTTCATGTCCTATTTTTGAAAGCGCTTTACCCAATTCTGTAGCCAAAACTCCACTGCCACCGAAGGTGGGATAAAGCACAATACCGATTCTCATATTTATACTAACAAAGTTCAACAAAAAATGGCTTAATTGCTAATGAAATTATGAAAGAAATTGAAGAGGAAATTTTCAGCGATGCATATTATATGAGGAGGGCATTAGACCTCGCTCACCAGGCTTTCGAAGAAGATGAAGTTCCAATTGGTGCAATAGTGGTTGCCGATAAAAAAATTATTGGAAAGGGTTATAACCAAACGGAAAAATTGATGGATGTAACGGCACATGCGGAAATGTTGGCCATTACCAGTGCAGCACAATACATGAACAGCAAGTTTTTGGATGAATGTACCTTGTATGTTACCATTGAACCTTGCGTGATGTGTGGAGGTGCCTTAAAATGGGCGAGGTTTGGCAGGGTGGTTTTTGGTGCTACTGAACCTAAATTTGGCTATTCCAATGTTTCAGACAAAATATTATATCACAAAACCGAAGTCGTTCGGGGCGTGTTGGCCGATGAATGTGCGGAGATAATGAAGAATTTTTTTGCAGAAAAGCGAAAATAAATCCCAATTTTATTTGCAAAAATAGCAACTTACCTTTCGTAAGCGCCCAAATCTGGAATGGATTTTCGTAATTTCCCATTGATATCAATGAGTACCGGAGGATTGCTATTTTGCGCTTTACCTATTGCATCGGAGGTAGAATCCAAACCATAGTTACCTGTTTCATATTTAATGAATTTGGGCTTTTTATTGATGAAGTTGAGGGTTGAATTAAAAAATTTGTCGGTGTTTCGGTATTTGATGATGTTGGATTCAGCAATAACCTCAAATGTGGTATTTTGTACTTTGTCTAAGTACACTTCGTCGAAGTTTGGTCCATCAATGATACAATTTTTAACTGATGCTGATAAGGGTTTACTGTTCAGCAAGACACCGTTTTCATTTCTTTGGGTATTGGTGAGGGCAAAGTGACCCTGTTGTCGTGAAGTATAACCGGAATATTCAGCAAAGGTGCAGTGATTGAAGGAATATTGTCCCCCCAAAAAAGCCAAAAACGTATAAGTTCCCGCATCGGCAAAAAGGCAATTGGTGGCGCTGATATTAGAGGTAACCCCAATGATACATGCTTGTCCGCAATACTGAATTTTGCATTGATCGAGTTGAATACACGGATTGTTGCCATTGCTTAAAGAATCTACACGAATTCCGATGATGGCGTTTGTGATATCAGCAAATTTGAATTTCCCAATTCCACCAGGAAGGAAATAGAAGCCTCCCCATTGATTGGGTAACAAGGTAGTTGAGAACACAGGTTTATCGCCTCTAAAGGACACTCTATTTGATTCATTACCAAGTACATTTACATTGCCTTGAACCAAAATACCGGTGTATCGAGTGGGTTGCGGAGCAGAAGTAAAAACTTGTACACCAGCGTTGATGGTGAAATTTGAATATTGTGGAACCAATATATTTCCAATAATTACATAGGGCTTTTTGGTATCGTTCCAAACGGTGTTATTGGGAATCACAGAATCTTGGTAGTAATGTGCATCCCAGCCGTATGCCGCAAGAATCAATTTGGAAGAAGATTGTCCAACTGTTGCCAAAACACTATCCAAAACGAGGGCTGGATTTAGGGTGTTGTTGGCTTCGAGTGCACATTGAACAAACATAAAGACACTGTCGTTGGGACCAATTTCTAGATCTTTAATTTCTGGACCAGCAATACCATCAATGTTGAATTTATAGGGGGAGTTTTTACCTCCACCAAGTTTAAAATTGGCTTTTACCCAGGCATTTTCAGGATTTTTGATACTGAGTATTTTGGTTACTGAAATGGGATAGGTAGAGCCGGATGGACGGGTAAAAATTGTATCGAAAAGGATTGTATCTTTTGAGATTTGGAGAGAGGTTGAACCTGAGAAAATAGATTCATCGGCACAAGCATTTAAGATGATTGTGAGGATAAAAAATAAAAGGATATTTCTGAGGGACATTAACATGATAGAAATGGCAAATATCGTTTATTTATACATGTCTTCGTTGTGCAAGATACTCATATAGCTGTAATATCGTTCAGCGGGAATGATTTCTTGTTCAACAGCGTTTAAAATGGCACATTCAGGTTCATGTTCATGTTTGCAGTTATTAAACTTACACTTGCTCATGGTTTGTCTGAATTCTGGAAAATAATGTGAAATTTCTTCTTCTGGAATATCCACTACTCCAAAATCTCTAATTCCAGGAGTATCAATAATTTGTGTATGATTTTCGAGCATGAACATTTCAGCAAATGTTGTGGTATGTTTTCCCTTTTCATGGGTGGCTGAAATTTTACCAACTTTGGCATTTACATTGGGGAATAAGGTATTGAGAATGGTAGATTTCCCAACCCCTGAATGCCCGGCTAATAAGATTCTTTTTCCTGAAATAAATTCGAGCAATGGATTTAGTCCTTCATTATTTTTTGCAGATCCAGTAAGAATGATAACTTCGGCATTTTTATAAATTCGATTGAGTTCAAAGACAAATTTTTCACTTTCATCGCCAAGAAGGTCAGTTTTATTGATAAACAGAACTGCGGGTACGTGGAAAGCTTGACAGCAAAGCAGGAAACGGTCAATAAATCCTAGTGAAGTTCTTGGAGCAACCAAACTGGCCACGAGCACTGCAGCATCTAAATTGGTGGCCAGAATTTGTCGTTTGGAACTGAGTTTATTGGCTTTTCTGATAATCCAATTGTTTCTTGGAAAAACCTCAGTAATGGAAGCGGTATCTTCATAATTGGGATCTGGTTCAATATTCACCAAATCACCAACGGCCACAGGATTGCTGGTGTCAAGTTCCTGGAGTCTCATTTTGCCTCTGGTTCTAGCGCGCAGAATTTTACCGTCATTGGTTTGCACAATGTACCAACTACCTGTAGATTTGATGACGGTTGCTTCAATCATTCATTAAAAAATACTCTCACAAATGGATTTTGTTTGCGAGCTTTTACCCATGGTATAGAAGTGAAGAACTGGCACGTCGTGTTTCATGAGTTCTTTGCATTGTTCAATGGCCCAACGAGTGCCTAAAGCGGTTACATCTTGATCGTTTTTACATTTTTCAACTTCGTTTGTCAGTGCTTCAGGCAAATCTATGTTGAATATCTTCGGCAATGCCAACATTTGTTTTTTGGTAGACAAAGGTTTGATACCTGGAATTATTGGCACATTGATGCCATTTTCTCTGCAACGTTTTACAAAATCAAAGTAGTATTGATTGTCGAAAAACATTTGTGTAACTAGAAAATCTGCACCTGCTTCGACTTTTCTTTTCAGGTATTTCATATCTGTTTGCAAATTGGGTGCATCTGCATGTTTTTCTGGGTAACAGGCTGCCCCGATACAAAATTCAGATTCATGAGTAACAGTTAATTCTTCATCCAAATAGATACCAGAATTCATGTTTTTAATTTGATGAATGAGATCGAGGGCATTTTTATTTCCGTTTATTTCGGGTTCGAAATAGAGGTCACCCTTTCGTGCATCACCTCTAAGGGCGAGTACGTTGTCTATCCCCAAAAAACTCAATTCAATTAAAGCGGTTTCTGTATCGTCTTTTGAGAATCCACCGCAAATTAGATGTGGAACAGCGTCAATTTTATAGTGATTTTGTATGGCTGCGCAAATGGCAACGGTGCCTGGTCTTTTTCTGGTAGAAATTCTGTCGAACGAACCATCAGCTCTCTTTTTTAGCACAAAATCTTCACGATGGTAGGTAACATCAATGAAAGATGGGTTAAATTCTAATAGCGGATCAATGGCATTGTAAATGCTTTGAATACTTAGTCCTTTCAAAGGAGGTAGGATTTCAAAAGAGAAAAGGGTTGATTTTCTATTTTGAATATGGTCAATAATTTTCATTAGAATTGAACGTCTTTTGTTATAGTTTCAGTACCTCTTACAAAGGTAACTGTGGTTTTTTCACCTGCGGAAAACTTACTCAAGGCGCTCATGTAATCTTCAACACCTGAAATGCTATGACTACCTAAAGAGATGATAACATCGTTTTTTTGAAGTCCTGCCTTGGCGGCTGGTTTATTTTCAGAAACGCCATCAATTCTCATTCCTTTTCCGGAAAAAGAGTAATCGGGCATTACGCCCATAGTAATTTTGAATTTTGTTCTCCCTGGAGATGGGTCTTTTGTTTTTGAGAATGGCAGTTTTTTACCTTTACTGCTGAGTTTAATCATTTGTTTGATAACCTCAATGCTGTTGTACATGCCCTGATAATTGATTTTGTTTTCATCGTCTTCTGGGGTGTGGTAATCACGGTGTTGTCCGGAGAAGAAGTGTAAAACTGGGATATTTTCTAGGTAAAAACTAGCGTGGTCTGAAGGTCCCATTCCACTTTCGGTGGTTGCAATTTTTAATTGGGTTGTATCAATGGTTACTTTAGATAATGATTTTGACCATTCAGGCGAAGTTCCAACCCCGTTGATAGTTAAGGTTTGTTTGCTTGAATCGATTCTTCCAAGCATGTCGATATTGATTACAAAATTGATATTTTTAAGGTCAATTTCTGGATTTTGGATAAAGAATTTAGAGCCAAGAAGTCCAAGTTCTTCACCACTAAAGGCCAAAAATAGGTAGTTATTTTTGCGGTATTTCCAACCTTTGAGTTTTCTAGAAAGTTCGAGCATTGTAGCAACTCCCGATGCATTATCGTCGGCGCCATTGTGAATACCCGAGATTCCTTTAACTCGGCTATTGTCGTATTCATTGTTTCCAATGTGGTCATGATGAGCACAAATAACCACAGTTTTTTTTCTGAACCAGTTTTTCTTAAAACCAATCACATTGTGTCCAACAGCAGTTGGAGCGAAAAGGTAACTTTTTAGGGTAACTTTAAGTCCAGCGGGAAAAGAAGGCTTGGCTTTAAAGAAGAAAACCGGCATTTTGGAAGGGATGATGGTTCTTGAAAGTTGACCACTTGGATTTTCATCGTTCATGTTGCTCTTCAAGAATATAATTCCAATTGCACCATGGTTTTCAGCTTCTTTAACCTTTGTTGTAATATCAGCATATTCGGCCAAAGGAGAATGTGGATTTTCACTTTGTGCAAAATACCCCAAACGCATGATTACAATTTTTCCTTTCACGTCCATTCCGTTGTAATCATCTTTATTTTCTTTAGGACAAACTATACCATAACCAATATCGATGGTTTCTGCAGTCACGGAATCGTTATTTGCAGAAGGTGAAAGTGGGTAATATTCATCAAATAGTTGAAATTCTTTGGCTGTTCCAGAATTGTCTTGTGGTAGAATGGCCATTCTGCATTTAGGAGAGGCTATTCTCATTTGGATAATGCTAAATTCCTGAAATCCTTCTTTTCCAAGAAGTTTTAATTTATTTTTTTTGAATTCTTTACGAATATATTCGGCACTTGCTAATTCTCCGGGAGATCCAGTTTGGCGACCTGCTAAAGCGTCGGAAGCAAGAAAGCTGATATCTGCTTTCAAACGAGCTTTAATTTCTTCGGCTTCTTTGTTTTGCGCAGTCAATGTCCCCACAAAAAATAAAGACACACACACAGCGAGATTACGAATATTAAAAAATTTCATAGATGGTTTTGATTAAAATAATTGAAGATAAAGTTGCAAATATAATTCTTAGCCAGAAAACCGATACTTTCTGAGCTGTTTTCTGTCCAAAAGATGAAAAAAAGATGACGCCTATGGCCATAGGAACAAAGTAAGGCCAAACAATAAATCCAGTTTGGGGGAAAGAAATGCCAAATTGATTGAGTTGAATCACATTTTGTGCTGAGATGTATTGAAAAATGGGGAGAATTGAAATCAAAGGAACAATGCTCAGACTCAAGGCGGTTGCTTCATGAATGGGTTTTTTTAACAGCCACCGGAAGAGAGGCACCATTACAATACCTCCACCTAATCCACTCAAAGAAACGACGATTCCTGAGAAAATTCCGACCAAAATTTGAATAGAAATGGGATTTTGAACGGCAAAATTGTTAGTTGGGTTGTCTGTTTTCTTGCCAAACAGCATGTTTGTAATGGAAATCACTAGAAACAATAAAAATACTGATTGAAATTTTTCTCTGTGATACCAAGTTCCATTTTGGATGAGGTAACTGAGGGTTCCGGCAGAAATTGCACCAGGAATTCCAACGTAAAGAGAATTTTTAAAGTTGTAAACGCCCAATTTGATTTGCCTAAAAATGCCAGAAATTCCGGATAAAAATACGAGACCAAAAGAATTGGCCAAAGTAAATTTAACTATGGTATCGCTTTGTAAATGAGGATGTTGTGAAAGTAGTAATCCCAATAATGGAATGTAAATTAGTCCGCCACCCACACCCAATAAACCGGCTAAAAATCCACCCAAACAACCACCAACAATGAGTAAGATTAGGTCTTGAATCATTGCTTTAAAATGGTTTTAATGCGTTCTGGATTTTGAAGGATATCGATACATTTTTTAATTTCCGAATCGATTTTCAAGGATTCAAGGTTAAAATTTTGATTGTTTAAATTTCTTTTGAAAATGGCCATTTTGAGTTGAGCCAGAAGAGGTTCTTTGGCTGCTTTCATGCCAGTAGATAGCACATTGGCAATTTTTTTATCATCTAACTGAAAAAGCCCCATTTGTTGCACCCACGTGGTGTCTATTCCTTGTTTTTTGAGGTGGTTTTGCCAATTTTTTTGCATGATAGGCGGAGCAGTTTTGAGTACAAATTGCTCGAAATTTGGCATTAAAACTTGGTCGAAATTCATCGACATGATGTTCGGATAAGCAAGGTTAAATTGGTTTGCCCAGTCGAAAATAAAATATTCTTTGTCGAACCATTGAACGAGGTTAGCACCGTCGAAAAGAGGAAAAAAAACATCTGGATCAACACCACCTGCATCGAAAACAATTCTTCCTTTACTGGTTTTAAAGGTCACTTTATCTTGATCTGATTTGATGGTTGCTTTCCCATTTTCATCTTTTTCGTTGTATTGTAATTTTTGGATACATCGACCACTAGGGGTGTGATAGCGGGCTGTGGTAATTTTCATTTGGGTGCGGTAAGGCAAATTTGAATAATTCTGCACCAACCCTTTACCAAAGCTTGTTTGTCCAGCAATTACCGCTCTATCCATATCTTGTAGGCTGCCACTTACAACTTCAGAAGCGGAAGCGGAATTTTTGTTAACCAAAACCACCAAGGGCAAATCTGGGGCAATGGCGTTTCCTGCTGTGATCCATTTTTTAGGGCCATCTTCATTTTTTCCCTTTAGGGTAACAACGAGTTTGTTGTTGCCAACAAAGAGTCTCACTATATCTACTGCTTCATTTAAAAGTCCGCCGCCATTGTTTCTTAGGTCTAAAACAAGTCCTTTCAAATTGCCGGTAGCTTGAAGTTTTTTAAGTTCTGTTTCAATTTCATCGGAGCATTTTTGTCCAAATTCATCGAGTTTTATGTAGCCAATGTTGGAAGAAATAAATCCGGCATAAGGCACATTTTTGGTGGTTACATTGACTCTAGTAACTTTTTTGGTTATGGTTTGATTTCCACGGAGCACAGTTACTTCGAAGCTGGTGTTTGGTGCGCCTCTAAAGTATTGAAATACTTCTTCTTGTGGTTTATTTTTGAGGGATATTGTTTCGTTATCTTTTTTAATGGCTGTAACCAAATCACCAATTTTTATTCCAGCTTTATCGAAGGCAAAACCTTCAAAAACTTCTGAGATGGTAGGATATTCATTTTTCTTATAGATAACCTGACAACCCACTCCACCGTATTCACCTTGACGTTCTATTAGAGCTTCTTCTGCTTGATATTCGCTAAAAAAAACTGTGTATGGATCTAGGCTTGAAAGCATGGAAGAGATGGCTGTTTTGATGAGTTTTCCGGGTGGAACTTCATCAACGTATTTGTCGCCAACTTCTTTATAAACTGCGGCAAAAATTTCTAAATTTTTTGAAAATTCGAAGAGGTCATTTGCAATTCTTGCGCCAGAATTAAGGAAAAATGCCAATAGGCAAAGAATGAACCATTTTGGAATTTTAATTGTCATTTTTTCAAAGATACAAAAGGATTTAATAAGAACGATGAAAAGGTTAAAATGGTTTGATGGTGAATATCTTTTGTGAAAGGCGTAATTTTGTAAAATGGAATTGAAGCATACATTTTCATTGCAAGAGAAATTTGCCAATTGGGTGATGGATCTTGTTGTAAAGGCCGGAGTATCAAAAGAATCAGCATTGATTGTGAAATTGTTGATTTTATTATCAATGCTTATTTTATTGGTGGTTTTATTGGATTGGATTTCAAGGAAAACCATTTTGGCGTTGGTAAAACACTACGCTAGCAAGCGCAACAACAAATTCATGGATATTTTGGTTGAAAAGAAAATTTTCAAGCATTTGGGACATGTAATACCTGCAATTTTTGCGAAGTATACCATGCCATTGGTATTGTTTGAATTCAAAAATTTCTTGCCTTTTGCTCAAGGTGTATTCGAAATCATCATGGTAGTGGTGATTGTGATGTTTTTGCAGGCAGTATTAAAAGTAATGAAGGTTATTTTAATGGAAATTGAAAGCCTTAAAGACAAGCCTGTGGCTTCGTTTACGCAATTGTTTGGGATTGTAATCAATGTTTTGGCTTTGCTTGTAATCATTTCAATTGTTACCGGAAAACCATTATGGGCTTTATTCACAGCAGTGGGTGCAATGTCTGCTGTTTTGGCTTTGGCATTCAAAAATATTTTAATGGGATTTGCGGCTTCAATTCAAATTTCGACCAACGATTTGTTGAGAAATGGCGATTGGGTGGAGTTTTCGAAATATGGTGCGGATGGAATTGTGACCGATATAAACTTGGCTACTGTGAAAATCAAAAACTGGGACAATACGGATACCACCATTCCTACAACAGCGTTCACCACTGAATCTTTTAAAAACTGGCGCGGGATGGAAGAATCTGGCGGAAGAAGAATTAAGAGAGCAGTGTTTATTAAAATATCAAGCATTCAATTTTGCACCGATAGAATGTTGGAAAAATACAAGAAAATACAATTAATCAAATCTTACATCGAGGAAAAACAGCCTGAAATTGATGCTTACAACAAAAGCATGGGTTTTGATAAGTCGATAAAGGGAAATGGCCGACATTTAACGAATTTGGGATTGTTTAGGGTTTATTTGAAAGCTTACATTGAGTCATTGAATTCTGTGAATAAAGATATGGAGCATGTGGTAAGGCATTTGGCGCCAACAGACAAAGGTTTACCAATTGAAATCTATTGTTTTGCGAAAGAGAAAAAGTGGGTTGGATTTGAAGACACCCAAGCAGATATTTTCGATCATGTTTTCTCGGCAGTGAGGGATTTTGATTTGGAAATGTTTGAAAGTCCATCGTCGGATTTTCATGGAGAAATTGAAGCAGATTCATTGGTTTAATCCAACACGGCAATTCAAAAAAAACGACCAAGAAATTGGTCGTTTTTTTATTGTGATAAAATTTGTATTTATTTTAAGTTAAATTTGAAATTATTCTTAAATATGCAAAAAATAAAGTTTAAATTATTCTTATATATCGCAACATTTGTAATGGGTTCATCGGCGTTTGGTCAATTGTCGGGGAACTATACCATTGGTGGAACCACTTCCAGTTCGAATTTTGCAACGTGGTCTGACTTTACAACAGCAGTAAGTGGAAATGGGGTTAGTGGGAATGTATATGTAACGGTAGTTTCAGATTTAACAGTGACATCGGTGGTTCAATTTTCGCAAAATGCCACGAACCCAACGTCCTCCACAAAAAAGATTTACATCAATGGCAATGGTAAAAAGGTGAGCGGAAGTTTGTCGTATGAGGTTTTGCATTTTAATGGAATTGATTATTTGGAAATAAAAAACTTGAAAGTTGTAAATTCAAGTGGTTCTACCTTGGTACAAGGGGTAAGGTTTTCGAATGGGGCAAATTACAATGTTTTGGATTCTTGCACTGTAGATTTGTCGGGGATGTCCACAACCTCTGTTCCTGAAGGGGCTTATTTGTCGTTTGCCTCAAACAATACATCGTTGAGAACCACTACTTCTTCGCACAATGGCATTGGCAATGTGGTTAAGAACAATATATTTACCACATCATCTTCGAATTCACCTGGACCGGCATTTGGAATTGTGGATCAACAGGGAACATCGGTATACGCAACCACGAGTAGTGGCAATTCTTTCTTAAACAACAAAATTTTAAACGTTTATTCTGTAGGGGTTTTTGCAAAATATGTAAATGGAGAACAGTTTATTGGCAATGAAATTAGTAGGGAAAAGGCGAGTTCTAATTCATTGATGGATACTTCAATGATTGGTATTTTTATGTCGGATGCCTATGTTACTGCTGGTTCTAATGTTGCAAGTCAAACTTTGATTCATGATTTTCCATACAAAGGTTACTCGAGTGGTTCAAATGGGTTGTCTAATTTCATTGGTATTTATTTTTACAATGTTTACGGTTCATCTTCTTACACCAATAAAATTGAGAAAAACAATATTTACAATATAGCATTTGTGAATTCATTCAACGGAATTGCGTCAGAAAACACAGTGGCGTTGAATATTTTTAAGAATACCATTTTAAGGGTAAGTGGTTCAACTGGCACTTCCACTGGGATTTATTGTTATTCGGGCGCAGATGTGAACATTGTTGAGAATTTGATCAAGAAATGTGATTTTGGAAGCGGTAATGGGGGAAATGGGGTATTGATTTACACCATGGATGTTCAAATTAAATATTTTAATGAGAACAGCATGACGGACAATCATTTGGACTCAAACATTTCCGCAGATGAATTGTATGGAATGGTTGCATTTTACAATTCGGATTGGGTAGTAAACCGCAACAAGGTAACATCCAATAAGGCTGTTGGGACTTATTCTATTTTTTGGGGAACCTATTTTTATTTTATAGGAAATTTGAGTTTTCATTCAAATTTGTTGGCATTAAATGACGCGAAACAGGAATGTTACGGTTACTATGGATTGAATTACAATTCAGGTTATTCTAACAGTTTATTCCAAAATACGATTTACGTGAGGGAGAATAATTCAGGACAAACATCGTATGGATTTTTTATGGATGAAGATTCCTATATTTCATTTGTTGGAAATATTGTAGACATGAAAGGTTCGGGTAGTGCTTATCCTGCCTATATCAATACTTATACCAACCTGGGAAAGGTAGATTATAATACTTTTTATATTAAAAACTTTGCTTCTGAATCTTGGAATTTGGGTACTACATCATTTTCAAATTTTGCGGGTTGGAAATCAAGTGCTGATGTTGGACTTAATGAGAAATTTGGGGACCCAGTATTTCAAAATGCTTCGAAATACGATTTTAAATCTAATTGTTTTGAGAATCAAAACAATGTTGATTACAACGTGGCAAATAAAATGGATAACGCGCAGTCAAACAGGAATTTGATTAAAAATGATAGGGGAGCGTTTGAGAATTTTATGGATTTAAATTTGGTAAAATCTGATTTGAATGTAACCAATCAAATTTGTTCAGGAAACGAAAGAACATTAAAAGTATACATCAAGAATGGTTTCGTTGATACTGCTTACAATTTTCAGGTATGTTTTACCGTAAATGGTAAGTTAACCAAGGAAACTGTAACGCAGAAAATTTTGCCGGGAGATACGGGAGTTTATACGTTTAAAAATCCTTTGATTTTTGTGAGTTCGGGTCAAAATAAGGTTCAGATCTTTTTGCAAATTCCAGATGATAATCTCAAGAATGACACGTTGAATTATGTTGCAAACGTTTTGCCTGCTCCTGGAGGTGCGGGTTTCACGGCGAGCGCGAAAAAAACATCCCCCAATAATGCAATTTATCAGAAATCAATGGTGAATGACGTTACAATTTTGGGTGTGCCGGTTATTTATGATTTAAAAGCGCCGCGTCAATATACTAATTCACAATATGGAAGTTCTGGAAGTAGTAAATGGATTGCAAGTATTTCAGCATCAACCAAATGGGGTAAATCAGTTGCTGGTTCTAGCTTTGTTTCACCGTCGGGAAGTACGGATTTAGAATTTAAATTTCAAACCAACGATTCAACTTTAGAGGATAGTATCATTGTTGTAAAAGTGAAGGTAACGGATAATGGAACAGGTTGTGATACAGTTTATTCTAGACAAGTTTATATTTTCCCGTCACCAAAATTGAAGGTTCAAGTGCCGTCTTCGAATTGTTTGGGCGATACCGTGGTGATTAAAAATAATTCCACTTATAAAGTGGGTTATTTGGATAATTTTTGGACGTTTGGTACTGGAAATTCGGGAGATACCTCAAACGCGGTAGATCCGATATTCATATATGCTTCAGCTGGAACATATGCAATTAAATTAACGGCCAAAACAAAGCCTTATGGATTTGTATTTGAATCGGTATCGAATATTGTGGTAAATGCAAAACCGCAGGTTCAATTTTCCAAACAAAATGCTTGTATTGGGAATGATTTAACCTTGGTGAACAATACCACACCATCAAGCAGCACAATGACTTGGGATTTCGGGGACGGAAATGGCAATCAAGTTAACAACAACACAACAATTAAATTAAAGTATACCAAACAAGGTAATTATGCGATTAGTTTGGTGGCTAGTTCGAATGGTTGTAAGTCGAGCTTAACGCAGAAGGTAACAATTTTTGACAAACCGGTGCCTGATTTTTCAAAAGTTTCGGGTAATTGTGACAATGAGAAAATATCATTTCAAAATAAAACGAGCATAGGTGCTGGCAATTTTGGAAGTAAATGGGATTTTGACGACAATGGAAAAACGAGTTTAGACAAAAATCCTAGCTATACTTTTGGGTCTGCTGGTACGAAAAAAGTAAAGTTGATAGTTTTGAGTGAGTTTGGATGTATGGATTCCATTACGAAATCTATTGGTGTTAAAGAATCACCTAAGATTGATTTTGAATTTGATAAGACATGTATTTTTACACAAACGAATTTCGTGAATAAGACACCATTGGTAACTGGTGTAAACCCAAGTGTGAAGTGGTATTTGGGTGATGGTGATTCAATGACAGCTGATAATTTCATGCATACTTGGAAATCTTTGGGATTGAAGAATATTGTGCTAAATGTGTTTTTCGATAATGGGTGTTTTGGAAGTTTGTCCAAGCAACTGGTTGTTTTGGATGAACCAATAGTTAAGTTCACATTTGATCCAAAATGCACGAACGATACGGTGAAATTTGACAATCAATCTACTGGGAATGCTAAATTATCGTATAAGTGGAATTTCGGAGACAATGACACATCTATTTTGGAAAAACCAATGCATCGTTATTTGGTTGAAAAGAGCAAAACGTTTAATGTTGAATTGATTGTGAATATGGAGGGTGCTTGTAGCGCTAAATTGGTGAAGCAGATTGATATTTATGAATTGCCACGCACTTGTGATTTTAATTATACTCCCGATTATTCATTCGCCTATTTTGGTGCAAGACTTGAGCCGATGGATGTGAATTTGAATGTGGGTGGTCAAAATAATGTAGATTATAATTGGACGGTTAAAGGTTTGGGAAATCAAAACTCTAAAGATTTGAATGCAGCTGTTCAATACAATCTTGGTGGAGATGGTACGTATAATGTTACCATGTTAGCTAGAACCCGTGATTATGGTTGTTCTTGTTCTATTTCAAGGCAAATTGTAATGGATAGATTGACTGCAAAATCTGTAGAGTCTGAAAAATATTCATTTTATCCAAATCCAATCATCAATAAATTATGGATTTCATCTCTTCACTTGAATGAATTATCGGAAGTTCATGTTTTGAATGTTGGTGGACAGTACTTGAATGTTCCAATCGATAAAAATTCCTCAACGTTATGGACATTGGATTTTAGTGGTGTTTCACGGGGGACATATCTGGTTGAGTACTCGGTTTTAGGTAAGCGAATTGTGAAACAAGTTGTTGTTCAATAATTGACAATGAAGAGTGCTTTTTTCACCATGGATTTTTATGAATTTTTCATAGAGTTGTCTATGAACAACCATAAATCTTGGTTTGATTTAAACCGCAAACGTTATGAATCGGATGTGAAATTAAGATTTGAAAATTTCATTGAGCATTTGATTGAAAAAATGTCGGAAATAAATGACGATTTCAAAGAGTTGAGGGCCAAAGATTGCATCTTTAGAATCAATAAAGACATTCGTTTTTCGAGAGATAAACAGCCGTATAAACTGTTCTGTTCGGCATCAATTCACAAGGGGGGTAGGAAAAGTATGACGCCTGGGGGCATTTACCTAGAATTAGGTCCTGAAAAGTGTGCCATTTATTCTGGTGTTTACATGCCAGAAAGGGAAGAACTTCATAAGATTAGGATGAACATTGCGAACAATTTGGACGGTTTTAATTCGGCTATTAATGAAGCTGATTTTTTGAAATATTTTGGATCTGTGTTAGGAGAGAAAAACAAGAAAATTGATGTGGTTTTTAAGGATGCTTCACAATCTCAAAATTTGTTATTCAACAAACAATTTTATGTAATGCATGAATTTGAGGCAGAACGTACGTTGAATACCGATTTCTTGACATATACAACATCTGTGTGGACTTCGAGTCAGAATTTCAATAAAATTATTGGAGGTACATACTGATATTTTACTTTTCTGTGACGTATAATTAGAATTTTAAGACTCATTTAAATTTTCACTGATTATATTTAAATTTTTGAGTTGTTTGCATCGAATTTTTGTCGTTGGTTAAATTGACTTTATTTATCCAAGGTGTAATTAAGTGTTTTTTAATTTTGTAAACTCTTATTTTTTTGAATGAATGATTGAAAATTGGAATTGCATTTCTAGTGATAGTATATTTTAGTTGATTTGATTAACGCAAATTTTTTTGGTTTTTGCTAAAAAAAGTATTCGTATTTAAATCAATTAAGTAAGGCTTTATTTGTGTTTTAGATCAAACTGATTAAAAGTATTTAATGATTTAAAATCACAAATATGAAACTAATAAAACTACTAAAATTACTAAGAGTGCCAACAATTATTGGTTGTTTGGCATCATGGATGAATGTAGCTGAAGCCCAGATTTGCTCAGCTACAAACAGCACCGGATGTTCAGTGGATTACTTTACAGGTGTATCATTTAAAAACAGTGCAGGAACCACCTTTGCAGTATCGGGATTGAACTGTAATAACACGGGTTCATCAAACAAATTGATGACATCTGGTGCGGTTATGGACATTACGCCAGGAGAACAAATCACCATGACCATTGATAATGGTCCATCATATGCAGAGTATGCGGGTGTTTGGATTGACATGGATGGAGATAATTCATTTACATCAGCGGAATGTATTGCTAAAGCAAACACTGCATTTATGCAAATTCCGGCTAACAGCACGAAAACAGCTGTATTGACAATTCCATGTTCTGGAGCAAAGGCGGGTAAAGCCATTTTGCGTGTAAGGTGTATGTATCTAACATTTACTCCAAGCCAAGGTTGTGGAACAGTTTCGAATGAAGGCAACATTTTGGACTTCGAAGTAAACATCAAGTCCGTAAGTCCACCGGTAGCAGACTTCACTGTACCAACGGGACCTAACTACATCAAGACCCCGATTAACTTTAACTCAACATCTACGAATGGTTCATATTTGCAAACATGGACATTCCAGGGTGGAAATTCAGTAGTAGGTACAGGCCCGAAGGGAAAAGGAAGTTGGAACACAACCGGTTATTACAATGTACAGTTGAAGCAGGAGTTTTGTGGATACAAAGATTCTATCACAAAGATTGTAAAGATTGACAATCCAACAGCAGCACCAACGGCGGATTTTATAGCGGCATCGAATCAGGTGGAGGTATGGTATAGCACTCAGATGTCAGATTTGTCAACGAATGGTCCAACAAGTTGGACATGGGAGGCGATATCACCAGATGGATTAACAAAGAATTTATATTATACGCAAGCGCCGAACATACAGTTCACACAAGAGGGATGGTGGGATGTATGCTTAACATCCAGCAATAGCATAGGCCCAAGTAATAAAGTATGTAAGAGTAAATATGTAGAGTGTATTCCTCCAGGGGAATTTTTCATGGGTCCAAGCAAGATAGCGACGAACCAAGGAGGAATCATATATGACAACGGAGGTAAGGATGTAAACTATGGTAACAACCGAAAAGTAACGATTGATTATTTCAAGATATATCCATGTGGAGCGAAAGAGATACGTTTTAATTTCAGACAATTGAAATTGGCCTTAGGTGACGGCGGAGATAGAATTAAAATATACGATGGACAAGATGAGAGCGGCAAAGAATTAACACCAGCTGGAGGAATTACCGGTGTAAACCAAGCCTATTTTAGAAGCCAAGTATTCAAAGCGTTTAGTGGAGCGATGTACATGACATTTGAGTCAAATAGTACAGCGAATGATAGTGGATTTATTGGAGTATGGGATTCAGAATTGTTACCAGTAACGAATCCGAAATCAAATTTCACAACGGACTATACCACAGTAGGAGTAGGAACGTTGGTAACGTATAACAGTGCAGTAACGCAAGCACAAGGAAATGTAACATACAATTGGATGGTAGATGGCAATGACAATTTAGGCAATATGTCGACTTTCACCAATACATTTAATACAGATGGAACATATCAGGTATGTTTGATAGCGAGTGTATGTAATGGAGTAGATACGTTCTGCAGAAACATCACAGCACAAACGCCAAGCAGTCCAGTATTTGTAGATTTCAAGGCTAGCAATCAACGTCCAAAAACAGGAGAAACGGTATCGTTTGAAACGAAGACAGATTTTGCATCGGCATTTGATTGGAGCATATTCCCATCAACTTATAGTTATGTAGGTGGAACAAATGCAAATTCAAGAAATCCAAAGATTGTATTTACGCAAGGAGGTTCGTATACGTTTACGTTGCGCGCATGGAATACAGCAGGAACCCGTGCAGCAACAGAATCAAAGGTAATTAAGACGAAATATGTAATTGCGGTAAAATATTGCACACCAACAACGGATATGTTGTCGAGTGACGTAGCGATATCGAAAGTAGAGTTGTACCAAGATTCAGTGAATATTTTGGAAAACACATCAGGAGTAGGTGTAGATGCGTATACAGATTATTCAAATGATTTGAACAACAATTTGTCATTTGGATCATATTATAATATAGTATTAACAAGAAGAACAAATTCAAACCAAGCGAACTTCAAGGCGTGGATAGATTATAACATCGATGGTAACTTCACAGACAATGAGATGGTGTTGAATTCAGGAGCGATCAATGGGACCAAAGCGAACGCAACATTTAAAGTGCCTGATTTGTCAGATTGTTTTGAGGGCATCACAAAGATGCGAGTAGCGGTGTCATACGGATCATTCAGCAATAGCCCATGTGGAGTAAATATCGTAGGAGAATTTGAGGATTACGGGATTACATTGAAGAATGATGGTCGCCCACCAGTAATATCATTGATAGGAGATTCAGTGTTAAGGGTAGAAAAATCATCAGGGGTATCAAGTTGCTGGAAAGAAGTGTCAGGAACAACGTACAAAGCGATAGATCCAACAGAAGGAGATTTGACAAGTAAGGTAAAAGTAGAAACAGATTTAGACTGTACAATACCAGGAACATATTTTGTTACATTTAACTTAACAGACGCGGCGGGAAACAAAGCGAAAGAAGTAGTAAGAAAAGTATTGGTAGTATTGGATAAAACGCCACCAGTATTGACATTGTTAGGAAAGGATACATTTGTTATTGAGCAATGCGACGAGACAGTAATTCCAGGAGCGGTAGCAAGTGATTTGACAGATGGTAACTTAACAACGAACATCAATGTAAAAGGGAGTGTAGATAAATCAATGGTAGGCGATTATCCAGTGATTTACAGTGTATCAGATGCACAAGGCAATACATCAACAAAAGTGAGATTGGTAAGAGTAGTAGATACAAAGAAGCCAGGTATATACAGTTATGGCAAGCGCATAGTAAACAACAAGATAGTACCAATTCAAATTGGATCATTGTTTGTGGATGATGTGAGTGCATATGATACATGTAATGGAAGTACAATGATTAACAAAGTACCAGGATACAATGGAATGGTAAATACCTTGGTAAGAGCTACATATCCAGTAACGTATTTTGCAACAGATATTCATGGAAACAAAGCAGTAGAAGATGGCTTTACGATTCAGTATAAGGTGGATGACTTCATTGCACCAGAGGTAATATTGAATACAGCAGATACGGTGATACATGATGTAAATACATACTATAGTTCCCAACCTGTATCGGTTTATGATAACTACTATACAAGCAATAAAGTGAGTGTAGACAAAGTGGGTAAAGTAAATCCATTTGTATTGGGCTTATATATTGAGAAATTTACAGCAACAGACGAGAGTGGAAATATAGCAGTAAGAAACAGATACGTAAAAGTAGTGGATAGGGTTGCTCCAAGCATCATCACTACCGCAGTGAACGTATGTGCAGGAAGTCCATTCTGGGCAATGAGCGATGTATCGGTAGAAGATAACTACTATAGCAATGATGAGTTGTTCCCATTGGTAACAATCCATTCTCACAACGTAAATATCTGGAAGGCAGGGGTATACTTTATCAACTATCAGGTCATAGATCCAAGTGGCAATAAATCACAAATCATGATGCGTCCAGTATTTGTACAATACCCACCAGATTGTGAGAATAGCTTTACAAGTGTAGATAAAATGCCATTGAACAAGCAAGTAGTGATATCACCAAATCCAACAAGTGGAAAAGTGAATTTTGACTTTGCGATGAACAATGCTGAGCCAGTAGAGATATTGATAACAGATATGTTGGGCAAACAAATAGGTAAATTAAGTGCAAGAGGCGGATTTGGAAGCGAGTCATTTGACTTTGCATCTTACACAAGTGGAACTTATTTGGTAAGAGTAACAAATAAAGGTCAGTCGTTCACACAAAAAATCGTAGTGACACATTAATTGAAGCATTAATCCAAAGAATTAAAAGAAATTAAAAACTGAAATGAAAACAATTAAAAATATACTAAAAGCAAGCAAGGACAAGATGTTCTTGCTTGCTATGGTGCTAGGCATGACATCGTTGAACGCACAGATGAGTGGTTCGTACACGATAGATGCGAGCGCTGCAGCAAGTTCAACGAACTTTGTGAGTTGGACAACGTTTGCAACAGCCTTTAATGCAGCGGCAATAACAGGCCCAGTAACGGTAGATGTAAAAAGTAGCATCAACATAGGAACAGCGTTTGTAACGTTGAATGCAAATGCGGGCAGTAGCAGTACCAATACGTTGACGATAAATGGTAATAATACTACCATGACGTATACGAGTACGTATGCAGCAATCCGATTGAATGGAGCGGATTATGTTACCATCAAGAACATGACGATTGAGAACAACAATACGACCCCCGGAGCGATATGGATTACGAATCAATCGGATTACAATACGATAGATAACGTAACGATGTATTTGAGTGCCAATACATCAGCAACCTCAGGAGCCTATTATGTATCAATGAGTACATCGGTGAGTTCACCAACCTCAACAGGAAGTGCGGCCACAGGAACAACAGGTCAACCGGGTATAGGTAATACCATATCAAACTGTTTGATGTATACTCAATCAGGTGGAGTAGGACCATATTATGGAATTTCTTTGTGTGGAAATACATCAAACTATACCACAACTGCACAAAACAATACAGCAACAGGGAATACAATAAAGAACTTCTATTACTATGGAATTTATCAAGCGTATACCAATGGAAACGTGATAAAGAATAACGATATCTCAAGAGCGAATGCTACATCAGGTGGAAGTTCAACTTTGTATGGGGTATATAGCAGTTATTCATATTGTGCAAACAGATCAACGGAGATTTCTAACAACAATATCCATGATTTGCCATTTTTAAATGCAACTACGGCTACTTCAAATATGTCGAGCTACTATTTGATTTACAACTACTATCCTTATGGTAATGCATCAATTCGTACAAAAATGGAAGGAAACATTGGTAAGAATATTATGTCTACCACAAGTACCACCTATGGATTTTATGCTTATTATCCTCAGTATATCAATGTAAATAATAACAGTTTAGATAATATTCAAGCAAGTGGTTCTTCTGCAACCAATTACATGATTTATGTATATTATCCAACTACAGCTTCAATTAGTGGCAACACAGTAAAGAATGTAGTAAGTAACTATTACCTTTATAATTTCTACATCTATTATGGAACAACCATTGATGTAAACAATAACGTTGTAGATAACTGCAAACAAAACTATTCTTCTGGTTATTTCTATAATTTCTATATTTATTATCCAAAAGATTTTAAGTGTAACAGCAATAAGGTTACCAATAATTATTGTGCTTATTACTTCTATAACTTCTATATTTACTATGGTGGTTTAACAAGTTACACTTGGAATGAGTTCCAAGATAACATTATCACAGGTAATACGGGTGTTAACTATAACTACAGTGCGTATATCTATTACTATAATGGAACCAACAACATGAAGGTTAATCGTAACTATGTTGTGGGTAATAAATGTACAGGATCAACAGGTTACCATTATTTCTACTTGTATTACTTCAATAACTATGAGGTTACCAACAACGTAGTAGCAGGTAACTATGCAAACTCACAATATATTTATGTATACTCAGGATTGAGTGGTTCATTTACTGCAGAGGTAAGAAACAATACTTTCCAAGCGAATACAAGTACTGCACCAACTCCAGGTTCATCGTACATATACTGTTACTTGTATTTGTATTACCACACAGTGTATTTCACAGGTAATATCATTGACTTAAAAGGAAGTGGATCACAGTATTACAGATACTTGTATATGTATTTGTCATACTCAAACATTGCCAACTTGAAGGAGTTTGATTACAATACATATTCATTGAATAACTTATTTACATATCCATATTGGTACTTCAATGGAACCAACTATACAGATTGGGCTGGATTTTCTGGTGCTGGTATGAATGGTCCAAATGATAATGGAATTAATCCATTGTTTGTAGATATAGCGGCAAATGATTGGAGACCGGGTGCTTGGGGTACACAGAATAATGTGCCTTATAAAACAATCAATATATGGGATGTAAATGATACATTAAGAAATAAAGTGAAGCATGATCGTGGAGGATTGGAAACAAACACAGATTTGCAAGCTATTTCTACGAACTATACTGTGGGATCAAATGTATGTGCAGGATATACCACTGGTGTGAAAACATACATGATAATCAAGAGCAACTATCAATATGATAAAGTACAAGGCTTTAAAGTGTCTTATGCAATCAATGGTGGACCAAAGACATCAGTGAATGTAACAAAGCCATTGTCGTTAGGGGATACAGTAAAAGTATTCTTCCCACAAGAAATCTTTTTGAGTGTAGCGGGTCAAACCAGATTGGCAATTTTTATTGATATGCCAGATGATAAAACGAGCAATGACTCATTTATCTTTAATACGTATGTAACCCCAGCTCCCGGAGGAGGATATTACACAGTGAATAGTGGTGTAGCAACAAGAGCGTTATACCAACCATCAAAATCAAATGATATCACCGTGTTAAATGCACCAGTTTCGTATATAATCAACCAACCAAGAATTTATACCAATGCTGAGTATAAAGGTTTAGGTAATGGCGATAAATGGTCAGCAAGTGTTGCGGTAACTACACCGTCAGGCAAGAATGTAACCTTAGGTGGAACAACTACATTTACATTGACGGCACCAACGTCGAGCAGTGATATGGTTGTAACGTTCAAAACAACAGATAAAACATTGGAAGATTCAATGTTGAATTTGTATGTGATTGTTCATGATGAAGGCAATGGTTGTGATACAGTGATCAAACGTCCTTTGTTGATTTACCCAACGATTGTACCAAATTTCACAAAACCAACCCAAGCATGTTTGGGTGAGCCAGTGTTGTTTGAGAACAAATCAACAGTAGCATCAGGTAATATGGAGTATTCATGGGATTTTGGAACGGGCAATGCATCAGATAAAACGGATGCACCAGATCCAGTATTTGTGTTTACCAAAGAAGGAACATACAAAGTAAAAATGATTGCAAAAACCTTGCCTTATGGTTTTGTGAGTGAGGATAGTACCATCTTTACGGTGAATCCAATCCCATCAATTAAATTTACAAAGTTGAATGCATGTGAAGGTTACGATTTGGTGTTCAACAATATGACAACACCATCAACAGGAACTACATATGCATGGGATTTTGGAGACAATAGCACATCAACATTAGCAAATCCAACACACAAATACAGCAAACAAGGAACGTATTTGGTGAAATTAACAGCAACATTGAATGGTTGTGTAGCCAAAATGGAACAACGTGCATACCAATTTGAGAAGCCAAAAGCAGCATTTAGTAAATTGAGTGGTGATTGCGATAACAAGGAATTTGTATTCTCAAATACCAGTTCAGTAGCAACCGCGTCATTGGGATACTTCTGGAACTTTGATGATGGAAGCTTCAGCACAGCTCAAGCACCAAAGCATGTATTTGATGGCTTTGGAACGAAAAATGTGAAGTTAATCGTAACCACAGAATTTGGATGTCAAGATTCAGTAGTAAGAGTAATTTCAGTAAAAGAAAGTCCAAAAGTACAGTTTGTAAATGGTCCAGCATGTTCATTGAAACCAACGCAGTTCACCAATACAACAAAAGCAGTACCAAGTACTTATGCAAACTATAATTGGTCATTCTCAGACGGCACAACATCAACTGATGAGTCACCAATCCATTCATGGACAAGCTTAGGAAGCAAAACAGTAACGCTTCAAATAGCATTAGACAATGGATGTTCATCAAGCGCAACCAAGAAATTGGATGTATTGGTACAACCAAAAGCAAGTTACACAGCTCAAGATGTGTGTGCAGGTAGTCCAGTAGCGTTCAACAACAAAACCACTTGGGCACAAGGAGAAATCAGTTACGATTGGAACTTCTCAGACAATACCTCATCAACAGAAACAGCGCCAGTTCATATGTATGGAAATACAATCACATTGTCATACAAAGTGACGTTGATTGCAAAAATTGAAGGTGGATGTACAGACACATTTATTGATGAAGTAACAGTAAATGAAGGACCAAAAACATGTGACTTCACATACGCCCCAGATTATGCATTTGGATACTATGGAATGAAGTTAGAGCCAATGGATGGATCGGGTAAAGTAGGAGCACAAACTGGTGTGAAATATACATGGGTGATTGAAAATGGTGGATCAAAAAATGGCAATACCATTCAGCACAATTTCATCAAAGATGGCACTTATAATGTAACGATGTATGCATTGATCAACAACTCAACATGTGAGTGTAGCAAAACCAAAACAGTTGTAATGAATAGAGCAGCAGTGAAGAGTTTTGAGTCAGTTGGAGTGATGGTTTATCCAAACCCAGCAACCGATGTTGTAAACATTGCAATGAAAGAATCATTTGGATCAGAGGTGAAAGTAAATATCACCAATGTATCTGGCGCAATGGTAAGAACAATCAAAGCATCGAACAATGGATTGTTGAGCATCAACACTGCCGACATCACTTCAGGAGTTTACATGATTACCGTATCAAGCGGAAACAATGTATTCACACAGAAATTGGTGGTTGAATAAGCACAAGTAATTGTAATTTTCAAATAACAGGGGCCAACCATTGCGGTTGGCCCTTTTTTGCTGTGTTTTAATAACCAAATTAATGTTGGTGCTTATAAATATTTTCAAAATTGAATGAAACCTTTGGTTAAATTTGTTTGAAATAAATTCTATTGTAATGACGAATCAAAATAAAATTGCTTGTCCAAAATGTGGCGAATTAATTGATGTTCAGAGTATATTGGCTCACAAACTTGAAGATCAAATTAGGAAGGAGTTTGAAGAAAAGGAACGATTAGAAAAGCAAAAAGTTGATCAGTTGAAGTCTCAACTGGAAAAAGAGCGTCAAGATTTTGAAGAAAATAAACGTCGTGAAAATGAATTGTTTCGCGAGCGATTAGATAAGAAAATGGCTGAGGAGCGGAAGCAGCTTGAATTAAGTATCAAATCTAAGATTGAAGAAGAGAAATCTGAACAAATTAAAACACTTCATGATGAATTAAACGAAAAGTCCCAACAAATCAAAGAATTCAATAAAGCGAAGGCTGAAATTGAGCGTTTGAAAAGAGAAAAAGACGAACTTAAGGAAACAGTTGAAGCCGAATCTCAACTAAAATTAAATGAACAGTTGGCGTTAGAGAAAGAGAAGATACGAAAGGCAGAAGAAGATAAAAATGAGTTGAAATTGCGTGAATTGCAAAAGCAATTGGAAGATCAAAAAAAGTTAACGGAGGAAATGAAAAGAAAGCAAGATCAAGGTTCAATGCAAATGCAGGGTGAAGTACAAGAGTTGGCCATTGAAGAATGGTTAACGAGTTCGTTTCCACTTGATTCAATTGAAGAAATTAAAAAGGGTGCTCGCGGTGGAGATTGTATACAAACTGTAAACACTAGAGAAACTGCCAATTGTGGACGAATTTATTACGAAAGTAAAAGAACCAAAGAGTTTCAATCTAATTGGATCGAAAAATTCAAAAATGACATGAGGGAAAAGGGAGTTGATTTAGGAGTAATAGTTACTGAAGCGCTACCTAGTGATATGGAGAGAATGGGCCAAGTTAAAGGCGTTTGGATATGCACTTTTGAGGATTTTAAAATGTTGTCTGGTGTTTTGAGAGAATCTTTAATAAGGGTAAGTATGGCTTTAGTTTCTCAAGAAAACAAAGGTGATAAAATGAATCTGCTTTATGATTTTCTTACAAGTAGCGAGTTTAGAATGAGAATAGAGGCTATAGTTGAAGGATTTTCCTCAATGAAAATAGCACTAGATTCAGAAAAAAGGGCCATGCAAAAAATTTGGAAAGAGCGTGAAAAGCAAATAGAAAAGGTTGTTTCTAATACAATTGATATGTATGGTTCTATTAAAGGAATTGCAGGCAATGCAGTTCAATCAGTTTCGGCTTTAGAGTTGCCTGGATCTGATGATATAGAAGAATTAGAATTCTAAATTTGTGATCCCTACAGGAATCGAACCTGTATTTTGAGTTCCGGAGACTCATGTAGTATCCATTCTACGAAGGGACCAGAGCCCACAAATATACAACCAAATGTTTCATTCCATTGGATTGCTTGTGATAGAAATAAACTTTAGTTAACTTTGTGTGAAATTCTTCTATGGAACTTTTAAAACAACTTAAAATAAAATTTGTAGCACTTGTAGGATTGAGTATCTCTCTTTTAAGTATTCATTCTTGCACTTATTACATAGAAACTCTTGAGTCTTCTGTAGGTAATAATTATATGGCAGATTATAATTTTACAAAAATTGTAACTGTTGTTCAAGATGCTTTAAACGTTAAATATAAAAATGGCGATGATATTGGATTAACCATTATTTTAGATACCAACAGTGTAACTAGAATTATGTCCGTTGATTTTGGTGTAGAACCAAAATTGTGTTATGATGGGGTAACAAGAAGGGGTAAAGCCATTGTAACATGGCAAGGCAACCCATATATACCCGGCACAGAAATAATAATTGACTTAGGAACAGGTTTTTTATGCAATGATTGGTATTATGGTGGAACAATTAAAATAACCTATTTAGATAAAAACGAATTTAATCAACCTGAATATTTAATGGAAACAACAGGCTTGATTGTTAAAAATGCGTCTACACAAGAAACCTTCCTTTGGAACAATGTATATACCCGTACTCAAGTTGGTGGGGACTCTACTTTAAAGTCAATAGACGATGTTTGGACGGTTTCAGGTACTGTTTATGCCAAAAACGAAAAAGGACGCTTCTATAACGCTATAATCAAGGATTCTTTGCATTTTGTAAATGCCTGTGAATACGGAATTGTGCAAGGACGTGTTGATATAGCCCATGTTGACGATGCACAACGCGATTTTGTATTTTACGGTTCAAATCCTGTTTGCGATAAATGGTATACCTTCAAACGAGGAGATAGGGTAATTACCATTACTAAGAATCGATAAATTCCACAGTATTGTAATTTTTTTCACCGACTAGTTGGTTGTCCTGCGGTTTCTCATACTTTCGTTACATGAAAAAAATTATTCTACCTTCCATTATCATCGGTGTGGTTTTATTCTTTTGGCAGTTTTTGTCGTTTGCGGCCATTAATTTGCACGAAGGCTCACAACAGTTTACCGCTAAGCAAGATACCATTCTCAAATTCGTAAGTTCGTTGAAACTTGAAGACGGAAAATACATGATTCCAATTCCTTCGCCCTCCGCTACACCTGAACAAAAACACCAAGCTCACTTGGCTAACAATGGTAAACCTTGGATGACATTGGCCTACTACAATAAAATGGATGTGGGTATGACAATGCCCATGATTCGCGGTTTGATTAGCGATATTGTGGCTGGATTTTTACTCATGTTTATTTTCAATTCAATCGGCAGTGTATCCCTCAATAAATCTTTGATGATTTCACTGGCAATTGGAATGTTTGCATTCATTTTTATCCCTTATACCAACCACGTTTGGTATCCAGCATTCGATATTCGGGCTTACCTCATTGATGCAATAATACCTTATGGCATCATCGGATTATTGAATGGAAAGTTTTGGAATAAGATATAACGGTTTATTCTACGGGTTCCGCAAATAAATTGCCTTTTTGATCCAACCAGGCATTTTTCTCATTGTATGGAACCAACCAATATCCACTAAAATCTTCAAAACTTACCCCTTCAAATACCGGATCTACAATGAAGTTTCCAGCAGTGTTGATTACGCCCCATGCACTTTCCTCATTGCTGGAAGTTTCTGGAATTCTTACAATAAAATGATTGGGATTGTCGGTGAAATAAATATCCTGGAATTTGCAATCCAAAATTACTTTACCCGCCTCAGTACATAAGCCCCAAACACCCTTCTTTTGAATCATGAAATACCCTTCTTTTTCAGCAGGAACAATGGCTTCTAAATCTTTGTAAATTTGACCTTTATCGTTTGAGATTTGCAAGGATTTTTCGTTGATATTGAATACATTCCAAACACCTTTTGTCATACCTGCTACTAGATGATCTGAGAGTATATTGATTTCTTCAAACGATAAGTTCGACATTAAATTGCTGGAATAGTTGAACCAACGCACAAGTTTTTTCTCTTTTGTAACGAAGATTTTCTGAGCAAATACCGACAAATTAGGAATTGGCGTTTTATTGAGCAACACTCCAGCAGTATCAAAAATGTTGTATCCTTTTGAGGTTTTTACAGCGAAAGCATTGAAATGTAAATTGTTGGTGTGAATAATTTCATCCAAGTTTGGTTGAATCAATTCTACAAATTCTTTATGAATGGAATCCGATAAATATTGAATGCCAAATTTACGACCCATTTCATGCAATTCATTGTGCGTTAAGTTCATTTGAGGGATTTTTGATTTAAACGGCTTTGCCAATATGCCAAATTTCTTTTTCCCATCTATGATTCTCATTACTTTGGCATATCCGTTTTCAAGGTCTTGAATAAAGTCATATTCTTTGGATACAAATTTGCCTTCAAAGTCTATATAGCCCCATTTCCCAGAATTATTTTCCACCAATGCCACACCATTTTTAAATGGAAATGCTTGTCGAAAGTTGAAATCAATGGCTTTTTCTCCACTTTTGGTGATATAACCCCACAAGTTGTTGTTCATTACTGGGAGAAGTGATTTTGGCAATTCAATTACATCTACATTTACTGAAATGGAAGCCGAAGAACTTAAAATGCTGGTGTACTGCATTGGAGTGATCAATTTTCCTGTGATATTGAACATTCCCCAAGCCTTGCCATTATAAATAATGCCCAGTTTTAAAGTTGTGTCAAAATAAATTCTCTGAAACTTACAAGGTAAAATTTCTTGTCCTAAGGAATTTATAATTCCATGTCTATCAGCCTTTTGCACAAAAGCCAAGTTTTTGGTGAATTGAACAACCTCATCGTAAGTATTATTGTTTACCGGTGTTCCATCTTTCTCAATATAAAAGAATTCCGAAGCTCCAAAATCGTCAAACTTCATCACCAAGGCACATCCTGGTACCAACATAGATCCATTTGAATACCATTTTTTATGGTAGTTAGATGCGTAAGGGTAAGCAAAATCATAAAGGCTGTCTGTCCATGTTTCTGAACTAGCAGAATCTACGTACACGTATTTTAAATCCTTTGTGAGATAAGGCACAGGAATTACGTTTAAATATCTTTTGAGGTATTCAATTTGTTTTCTATGTCGGGCCTTGGGGTACTTTGATAAATAGGTTTCAAATTGTGAATTTTTATTCAACGATTTTGCCTCCAAATAGGCAATGTTCTCAGCCAAATTATAGGCACTATCTTTTTGTGGAGCGTTGGGATATTCTTGAACAAATTTCAAATATTGCTCTTCGCGATTCTCTGTTAAAACCGCTTCAAAAGCCATTTTATAAAGTGAATCCTCTAAAAATTTGTAGAAACTTGTTAAATGTAGGCTGTTTTTGAGGGATGAATTTTTCTCGATTTTATCCCAATAATTTTGAATGTACTTTTTATATTGCTGTATGTTTTTGGAGTTTAAAACACTTTTAAATTCTATGGTGTCTTGACATTTTTGCAATTCGGAAGTATATAGATTGATTGTCCTGATGCAGTACATCTCTGATTCATTTTTATCCAACATGCTCGCATAATATGGATGTGTTTGAATTTGGTATTTGGCCGAATTGAATTTTTCAACATAAACCAAGTTGATCTTTGAATCGATATTGATTGGAGATGGTTCTGTTTTTCGATTTAATCTGTAGAGTTTTTCGATTTGAGAAGCAATTAATCGGTTGAAATCAATCAAATTTAGTGCATATCTTTTCTGGATTTTATCCGCATTTTTGCGATTTTGACCTTGAATGAAGAATTTTAACAATGCTTTTTGCGAAAAAATAAACGCAGAATCCAATTTGTTTTCATGCTCATAAATTCTCGAAAGGTTGTACCAAGCAATACTTTCATTGGAATCTTTTTTCAGAATTTGGATAGAAATAATTCTTTTTGATTCTGTATAGTTTTGATTTTCAATGAGTTTGTGCGCTTTGTAAAGTTTATTGAATAACGGAAGTAATGGATTTCCAAATGTGGGCATCGCACATACAAATGTGAGCAAAATGAAAATACTTCTGAAAATCACAATACAAATTTATCAATAAATTTGTGAAATGGAATATAGAAGATTGGGTAAGTCTGGTTTGCCTGTGAGCGAATTAAGTTTTGGTTCTTGGATAACCTTTGGTAACCAAATTGGTGACGATATGAGTGAAACCCTCATGGACATTGCCTATGATGCCGGGGTGAACTTTTTTGATAATGCCGAAGTATACGCGGCCGGCGAAAGCGAACGCGTGATGGGCAAAATTTTAAAAAAGAAAAATTGGTCGCGCGATTCTTACATTGTTTCTAGCAAAGTTTTCTTTGGTGCTGGCGCAAAAGTGCCCACCCAAAAAGGCCTGCACAGAAAACATATCATTGAAGCGTGTGAACAAGCTTTGAAAAGACTTCAAGTAGATTATCTCGATTTATATTTCTGTCATCGACCCGATAAAAATTCTCCAATTTCTGAAACAGTATGGAGCATGCATCAGTTGATTATGCAAGGGAAAATTCTCTACTGGGGTACCAGTGAATGGAGTGCTCAAGAAATCATGGAAGCACACATGTTCGCTGAAAAATACCACCTCATTGGACCTGTAATGGAGCAGCCTCAATACAACATGCTTCACCGTGAAAAAGTGGAAGTTGAATACAGCCAAATTTATAAAACTGTAGGGTTGGGTACCACCATCTGGAGTCCTCTTGCAAGTGGTTATTTGACAGGAAAATACATCAATGCTTCTGAAAAAAATGTTCGATTGAAGCGCGAAGAATTGGGATGGTTAGCCGATAAACTTTTTACTCCAGAAAACGAGCAAAAGGTGAAAAATCTCATCACATTTGCCGCAGATCATGGCTTTTCTCTTCCACAACTTGGCATCGCTTGGTGCCTTAAAAATGAAAATGTAAGCACGGTTATTTTGGGAGCTACCAAAAGTACGCAACTTCAAGAAACCTTGAAAAGTGCCGATTTGGTGAGCAAATTAACCCCTGAAATCATGCTTGAGATCGAGCAAATCTTGCAGAATAAACCTGTGCATCCTCAATATTAACTGTTTGTTTTTGAGGGACATTGACTTCTCGCTGCTTTTTCAATTCTTCTGCTATATTTGTGAAACATGAATCGTAAGACTTTTGTTTCTAAATCGTTGCTCGGAATGGGAGGTGCTGTGTTTTTAAATGATTCCTTCGGATTAAATGTCCCTCAAAAAAATATAAAATTAAATTTTGGTGCCAATCAAAATAAGTCCCCAGAAAATGAAGCTTTCTGGCAGAAGGTTTCAAAGCAGTTTCCTAGACCAAAAGACTTTACCCAATTTGAACATGGATATTTTTCGCATCAACCATTTTCAACTTTGGAATATCATCAAACTGCTGAAAGACATATCAATACAAATACTTCTGAGTTTATGCGGGTGCACCAATTTGATGAAATTGAATTGGCCCGCAAGCAATTAGCGGCTTTTCTGGGAGTACAAGCGGAAGAGTTGGCTTTAACCCGAAATACAACCGAAAGTTTGAATATTATCATCATGGGTTTCCCTTGGCAACCCGGAGATGAGGTGGTTATTGGAAATCAAGATTATGGAAGTATGGTTGAAGCATTTGAACAAGCTTCAAAACGATATGGAATTGTGGTGAAAGAGGCTCAAGTGCCGTTGTTGCCAAAATCTGATGATGAAATTATCAATGCCTATAAATCACTGGTTAATACAAAAACCAGAATGCTGCATCTTACTCATACGATTAATTTGACGGGACAAGTTATTCCGGTAAATGAGATTGTGGTGGCTTGTAAAATTGTGAATGACAATATTGCGGTGGCGGTGGATGCAGCGCATTCAACGGCCCACACCATTGAGAAAATTGGAAGTTTAAAAGCTGATTTTATTGGGGGAAGTTTGCACAAATGGTTGTGTACTCCGTTAGGACTTGGGTATTTGGTGATGAATTCAAAATTTATTGGTCAAATTTGGCCACTTTTTGGAGATGTTGGTGTTGCCGTAAACAACATTCGGAGGTTTGAACATCAAGGCACTCGACCTATTCAAACCTTGCAATCTATCAAACCGGCCATTGAATTTCATGAAAGTATTGGCTGGGAATTTAAACTTGGTCGTTTGCAATATTTAAAAGAAAAAATTTTAACTGCAGTGGATGGTAAAAATGGTATCACCTGTATTTCCCCTTGGCAAGATAAAAACAGGGGTGGCGCGGTTTTTTGTATTCAAAAGGATGGAATGAAACCCGCGGAATTTGCAAAACATTTAATGGAAAAGTTTCGCATTTTTACGGTTGGAATTGACCATTCTGTGGTGAAAGGTGTTAGAATTACACCCCATTTAAGTAACAATTTAAATGATGTAAATCAATTGGTTGCGGCATTGTTAAGTCACTGAAAATATCACAAATCTTGTCATGGAATTGTAATTTTGTTTATCTGTTGTAACCTTGTATCTGTTTAATTCGTCTATTTGTAAAAGTAAACCAACTTAAAACCATGAAAAAAATATTTTATATCGCTGCACTTGTATTAACCTTAAGTGTAGCAGTTTGGTCTTGTAAAAAGGACGAAACCACCACCACCACTCCAACAGATAACACTTTGCCAAGTGAACAACCTGCTGCATTGGGAGATTCTTTGGGTGAAGTTATTGACAATCCTGCGGTTGTAGATGCATCTACTACAGTAGATTTAACCATTGAATCTTATCCAAGTTTCCTTGAAACAGATTACTTCTCTTTGGCAATTGTTGAAGGTCCTCAAGGTGGAAAAGACGATTCATTGAACAAAATTTGTACCGGTAGTTTCAAATTAACCAAGGAACAAAAAGAGAAATTGGCAGCAGCGCACAAAGCAAAAGAAGAGTGCATGGACGCTAACCGTAAACTGTTGAAAGCTATTGACCGTGAAATCGAAGCTTGGGCTAAAAACCAAAAAACAGAAATCATGGCAAAAGCCAAAGCACAAATGGATTCAATCAACAAATTATTTGACGCTGGTTCTATCACCGCTTCTCAAAAGAAAGAAATGTTGAATAAAGTTGAATTGGCACGCGCAGCTGCTTTGAAGGCATTGTCGTCTAAGGTTGCTGAAAAAGTGAAAAACAACCTCGATCGCGCAACCAAAAAAGGTAAAATCATTGATTGTGAGAAAGTGTATTTGAAAGCAATCAAAGAAATTTTGTCTGCTGAACAATACGAGAAATGGATTAAATGCCACAAACTTAAATACGTTAAAAAGAAATAATCAACCTAAAATTATAACAAAAAGGAGGCTTATGCCTCCTTTTTTGTTTCTTTAAAAATTGATTTTTGTCATATTTCGTTTGTATTCAGAAGTTTATTTTTGAAATTCTGAGTCATGGAAAATTGTCAGCCCAATTGTCAAACTTGCAAATCCCGATTATCTGGAATATTTGCCGAAATGAACCTCGATGATATCTTGTGGCTCGATGAGTTGAAACAATGCAAAACCTATAAAAAAGGCGAATTGCTGTTTCAAGAAGGCAATTACCCCAAAGGATTGTTTTGTGTGTACTCCGGGAAAATGAAAGTTGCGCAACTTGGCGATGACGGCAAAGAACAAATTGTTCATCTCATTCACGATGGCAATGTAATGGGTCATAGGGCCATTTTAGGAAACGATCAATATTCCTGTTCTTCCGTTGCAATGGAAGATTCTCAGGTTTGCTTTATTCCCAAAGATGCTTTTGAACGAATGTTACAAAACAATGCAAAATTGGCCTTGAAAATTGCCCATTTGCTTTCCGATGAACTCAAAGACCTAGAGAAAAAAGTAACACACTCTGTTCAACATTCCGTGAAATCCAGATTGGCAGAGTCTATTCTTGAATTGATTAAAAATTACGGTTATTTGGCTGATGGTGAAACCATTGATGTGAAAGTAACCCGCGAAGATTTGGCCAATATGGCCGGAACTTCCCGCGAAACTGCCACCCGTTACCTCTATGAATTTCAACAAGATGGTGCAATTGAGCTCCATAAAAAACAAATCAAAATTGTGAACGCCAAAATGCTAGAGCAATTTTCTCATTCTCATTTCTAAGTGTGATGACCGTCACATTTTGCACCCTGCTCAACCAATAATTTTGTCTGTACATTTTCGCACAACGCGATTTTGTCCCTCAAAATTAAAAGTTATGTCAATCTACCAAAAAGCAGGAAAAATTCCTCACAAACGCCACATTGTATTTCGCCAAGAAAGCGGCGAATTATACCACGAAGAACTCTTTGGAACTGAAGGATTTTCAAGTACTTCTTCTCTTTTATACCATTTGAACCCGCCTACCATGGTGAAAACCATCGGTGAACCCATCAATTACAGACCCACAGTAGCCGTTGAAGATAACCTCAAATGCCTCAGCTTTTTAGGGTACGACGTTGAACCAAACGACGATTATATTGAAAGTCGTAAAGTGTTTTTCCTCAATGACGACATGCAAATAGGCATCGCTTGTCCCTCAAAATCAATGACAGAATATTTCTTCAAAAATTCAGATTCCGATGAAATGCTCTTCATTCACAAAGGTTCGGGAAAGTGTAAAAGCATGTATGGAACCGTTGAATTTGAATATGGCGACTATGTGATTATTCCGCGTGGAACAGTGTACCAACTTGAATTTGATACCAACGATAACAAAATTTTGTTCATCGAAAGTCATAGTCCAATCCGCACCCCAAAACGCTACCGCAATGAATTTGGTGGCTACTTAGAGCATTCCCCTTTTTGTGAACGCGATTTTAAATTGCCCACCAATTTTGAAACACGCAACGAAAAAGGCGATTTCAAAATCATGATCAAAAAACGCGGTTTGGTTTATCCGTATGTGTATGGAAATCATCCGTTTGACTTGATTGGATGGGATGGTTACAACTATCCTTATGCCTTCTCAATCTTTAATTTTGAACCCATTACTGGACGAATTCACATGCCACCTCCAATTCATCAGCAATTTGAGGGACATAATTTCGTGGTGTGCTCTTTTGTACCGAGGATGTATGATTATCATCCCGATGCTATTCCTGCGCCTTATCATCACAGCAACATCGATGCCGATGAAATTCTCTACTACGTAGATGGCGATTTCATGAGCCGCAACAACATCAATAAAGGTCAGTTTACCCTTCATCCGGGGGGAATTCCACACGGACCACACCCTGGTGCCATTGAAAGAAGCATTGGCAAAAAAGAAACCGGAGAATTGGCCGTGATGATCGACCCATTCAACCCCCTAAAAATTACAACCGAAGCATTAAAATATGAAGTGAAAGATTATTACACTTCTTGGATTCAAAAATAATAGATAAACACATGGAAATGAAAGATTTAACTGAAGTGAAAAACTTCGACTATTCAGGTGAAAAATTGTTTGATGAAGCACAAGACTTTTTGCCCATCAATGGAACAGATTATGTTGAACTTTATGTGGGAAATGCCAAGCAAGCAGCTCACTACTATAAAACCGCTTTTGGATTCCAAGAATTGGCCTATTGCGGATTGGAAACAGGTTCAAGAGACCGAGTGTCTTATGTGTTGGTACAAGATAAAATCAGGTTGGTTTTGACAACCCCTTTTGATCCAAACGGTGAAATTTCTGATCACATCCGCCGCCACGGAGATGGGGTTCGAGTGATTGCTCTTTGGGTAGATGATGCCACAAAAGCCTATGATGAAACCCTTAAAAGAGGCGCGAAATCTTACATGGAACCACATACCACCATCGATGAATTTGGAGAGGTGGTGCGTTCTGGTATTCACACCTACGGTGATACCGTTCACGTTTTCGTGGAACGTAAAAATTACCACGGCGTTTTCTTGCCAGGATACGAAAAGTGGGAAACTGAGTTCAGACCGTCAAACGTGGGTTTGAAATACATTGACCACATGGTGGGCAACGTGGAACTTGGCAAAATGAACGAATGGTCTAAATTCTACGAAGAAGTGATGGGATTTGCCAACTTGGTGACCTTCGACGATAAAGACATTTCCACAGAATACACCGCTTTGATGAGCAAAGTGATGACAAACGGAAATGGTAGAATCAAATTTCCAATCAACGAACCGGCCATCGGCAAAAAGAAATCTCAGGTTGAAGAATACCTCGATTTTTATCATGGTCCTGGTTGCCAGCACATTGCGGTTGCCACCGATGATATTGTTTTCACCATTTCAGAGATGAGAAAACGTGGTGTAGACTTTCTGTATGTGCCTGGTAGCTATTACGATACCGTGAAAGATAGGGTAGGAATCATTGAAGAAGACCTCAATGAATTGAAGCGTTGGGGAATCATGGTAGACAGAGATGAGGAGGGATATTTGTTGCAAATCTTCACCAAGCCGGTGGAAGATCGCCCAACCTTGTTCTTTGAAATCATCCAACGCAAAGGGGCAAAATCATTCGGAAAGGGCAATTTCCAAGCGTTGTTCGAATCTATTGAAGCCGAACAAGCCCGCAGGGGAACTTTATAAGCCGAGCCTATGTTAATGCCGTTAAACTTGCAAAAATGGATCGATGAACATCGCCATTTGCTGAAACCTCCGGTTGGAAACCAGGTGGTTTATAAAGATACCGACTTTATCATCATGGTGGTGGGCGGTCCGAACGCCAGAAAGGAATTTCATTACAACGAAGGGGAAGAATTTTTCTATCAGCTTCAAGGTGATATGCAACTTCCCATCCGTGAAAATGGTAAAACCAGGGTAATCGACATCAAAGAGGGTGAGATATTTCTGCTTCCTCCGGGCGTGGAACATTCCCCACAGCGTTTTCCCAACACCGTTGGATTGGTGATTGAACGCCACCGCAAAGAAGATGAAATTGATGCATGTACTTGGTACTGTGAATCATGCGATGAGCAACTTTACAGAGCGAAATTTCATTTGAACGACATTGTGGTGGAGTTGCCAAAACTCATGCAGCATTTTTACGACCACATTGATTTGCGTACCTGCAAACATTGTGGCACCGTGATGGACATCCCCCAATTAAAAGAAGAAAAAGTATGAAACAAGCCACCATTATAGGATCTGGTTTGGTGGGCTCATTGTGGGCCGTTTACCTAGCAAAAGCTGGATATAAAGTTACAGTGTTTGAGCGCCGTTCCGACATGAGAAAAGCCAAATTATCTGCTGGTAAATCTATCAACTTGGCCACCTCTCATCGAGGCTGGAAAGCACTCAATGAAGTGGGAATTGATGAAGAAATTCGGAAAATTGCCATTCCAATGTATGGAAGAACCATGCACAACCTCGATAACTGTGAAACATATCAGCCCTATGGTATTCAGGGTCAAGCAATTTACTCTGTTTCACGCAGTGAAATCAACTGCAAGTTGATGGACATTGCCGAGGCACAAGGAAATGTTGAAATTGTATTCAATCAAGATTGTACAGGCGCCGATTTGGAAAATGGAATCGTAAAATTGAAGAACAATGTTACGGGTGAAACATCTGAATTTCAATCAGATGTGGTATTTGCAACCGATGGTGCTTTCTCTGCCGTTCGCTACCATTCCATGCAGAAATTGGATCGCTTTAACTTCAGTCAACACTACATTCCCGATGGTTACCGCGAAATTTTGCTTCCCGCGAATCCCGATGGCAGCTTCAAACTTGAAAAAAATACCTTGCACATTTGGCCTCGTGGTAGGTTCATGCTCATTGCTTTGCCAAATTTTGATGGTTCCTTTACCTGCACGTTGTTTATGCCTTTTGAGGGACATGACTACTGCTTTAAGAACCTCACTTCAAAAGACAAAGTAGAGGTATTTTTCAAGGTGGTTTTCCCTGATTTTTACGAGATGATGCCCAATGTAGCTGATGCTTGGGAAGATCATCCGTTGAGTTCTTTGGCCATCATTCGATGTTTCCCGTGGACAAACGGCAAAGTGGCGTTAATGGGCGATGCAGCGCATGCTACGGTGCCTTTCTTCGGACAAGGTATGAACGCTGGTTTTGAAGATTGCTCGGTGATGAATTCCCTCATGATCAAACACAACCATGATTGGCCGAGTATTTTCAAGGAATACGAGCAAATGAGAAAACCCAATGGCGATGCGGTTCAAGATTTGTCGCTGCTGAATTATGTGGTGATGCGCGATAAAGTGACTGATCCAGAATATTTGTTGATGCAAAAAATTGAGCGCAGAATTGCGGAATTGTATCCGGGTGAATATTTCCCGATGTATTCAATGGTTTCGTTTAGCGATATTGAATACCACGTGGCATTGAACAAAGGAAAAGAGCAAGATGAGATGATTTTGCAGTTGATTCGCTCAAAGAATATCACCGAAGAGCATCAAATTGAAGCAATTGATGCAATCATTCACGATTTTTATAAAAATAGACACTAAATTTGAAGACTATGTCAGATAACAGAGAAGAAATACTCAAACGTATTGACGAAAAATATCACAAAATAGATCAAAATCCAGATGTTCATTTGGAGGGACTTGTGTGGTCGAATCCAATCACTTATTGGGATTATATTTTACCGGAGGCATTGCTTTCATTGCAAGTTCAAAGAACCAATCAACCCGATGAGATGGTGTTCATCATGTATCACCAAATCAATGAATTGTTGTTCAAAATGATTTTGTGGGAAATTGACCAAGTGAGCCATGCTGAAACGGTGGAAGCTGCCTTCTTTACGGAGAAATTGAGAAGGGTAAGCCGTTATTTCGACATGTTATCATCTTCATTTTCAATTATGGGGGATGGCATGGAGCGCGAGCAGTATATGAAATTCAGGAACACATTGACGCCGGCAAGTGGTTTTCAGAGTGCGCAATACAGGATGATTGAATTTGCTTCAACGGAGTTGATCAATTTGATTGATTTCAGGTTTAGGGCAACGATCGACAGGAATACGCCATACGAGCATGCCTATGAGCATTTGTACTGGCAAGCGGCAGGAAAAGACCATAAAACGGGCAAAAAGAACACATTGATCATGAATTTCGAGAGAAAGTATAAGGCTGAGTTTTTGCGTAAAATGGAGGCATACAATACAACGAATTTATGGACCAAATTCAAGGAATTGCCAGAGAGTGTTAAATCGGATGCGGAATTGGTGAAAGCCATGCGTCATTACGATTACACGGTGAATGTAACCTGGGTGATGGCCCATTACCATGCTGCTGCGAAATACTTGGGCAATGCGGCTGCAACGGGCGGCAGCGATTGGCAGAAGTACATGCATCCAAAATACCAACGCCGTATTTTCTTCCCAGAATTGTGGAGTGAAGAAGAGTTGAAGAACTGGGGCGAGGGGGTATAAAAATCTTTTTATTTAAGTTTATCTGGAGGTCGTTTCTGAAAAGAAGCGGCCTTTTTTTTGCGGAATTTGCAAAAACTTTTCTCAGAAAGATTCGCATCTTTGCGAAGCAAAGTCAATAGTATTTTGATAAGTTTAAGCTAATTTACTCAGCTCTATGCCATTCATTATAACTATAAATAACTTGTTCAAAGGTGCACATATTTTTGTTTAATATATTTCTTCGATGTGTACGTAATGTATTTACGGAAAAATTTAATTTTTTTATAATCATTTCAGTGCTCATTCCGTGAGCATAAGACTCTACAATTGAATATTCTGTTGGAGATAATATTAAAGGTTTAGGAGTCCAATATAAATTTTCTTTTTCAAGAGAGTCCGTTGAGATTTTACAAATAAATTTCTCACCGTTCAATGCTTTGTTGATTCCTTTAATTAAACTTTCAGAACCACTTCTTTTTGCAATGTATCCTAATGCATTATTTTTTAGGGCTTCTTCAATAAAAATCTTATTTTCAAATGCGGAGAAAATGATAAATGGAATTTTCAATTTGTTTGCAAGTTTTGGGATAATAAAAGATTTACCGGATTGGGTTAGCTGTAAATCAGAAACAATTAAATTGATTAACTTATTTTTTTGGATTGTTTCAATTGCGCCGGTTTCACTTTCACTTTCAATTAATTCTATATCTTTGATATTGTCTAAAATAGTTTCGTGAATTCCCCTTCTTGTGATGTGATGGTCATCAATAATGAGTATAATTCTATTTTCAATCATTTATTTAATTTTAAAATTAAATTCAATTTCAAATTGATAAGTTTCATCGAATTCGTTTACCATTTTGGCTTCTGAAACGGTGCCTTTTAATAATTTTAAACGGTTAGAGAGCACTGCTATTCCACGTTTTTCAGATTGAATATTGAATTGAACTAATTTGGAAAACTGATATGAAAAAATAACATAAATCATTTTTTTTTCATTCCATATTTGAATAGTTATAAATCTTGGATTGTTGTGTTTAACAATATTTGTAATAATTTCTTGAATAGACCGATAAGAATGAATTTGAAATTCGCTTTTAAAACTTGGAACAGGATGAAAATCACAAACTATTTTACACGTTTGAGATTGAAATCTAAATGCCAAACTTTTAACAGCCTCAATCCAGTTATTTAAGAGTAATTCTTTAGGATATATATCTTCAATGTTTAGAGAAAGCTCCTTACTATAGCTTTGAATTCTATTCTGTAAATGGTTTATTTTTTCCAAAGAATGTGAATTTAAATTGTCGTAAGTTTTAATTTCGATGAGTTTAGAAGTGAATTCAGCAATTAAACTACTTGCTGCATCATGCAAGTCATTTGATATTTTTTCACGTTCAATTTCTATTGATTTTAAAATGGTGGCTTTATTAATTTGATTAAATCTTTTTAATCTGTTGAAAAAATACAGTGCACCAATGATTGTGAAAATTAACAAGAAAGTAAATGCTAATGTTCCAATAACTATGTTAATTATTAGTTCTGAACTTGACATGATAAAAAATAAAGGTAATATAAAAGATTATTAAATATGAACCGAAAAAATAGTAGATTGTTTGATATTTTATTATTGATTTTACAACTGTAATGTTTTCATATAATAATTTCAACCAATAATTATTTAAAAAAATTACCGTTAAAGTGTTTACAAAAATAAAGTTGTAAATTTTGCGAAATTGGGTTGCGATATATGATATGTATATGAAAATTAAAACTTCTAAAGAATATAATAAATAATTTGAATATATGTTTATGTTGAATTTGAAACTAAGTAATATTAATATTATTGTGCCTGTAAATATTACAATTGAGTAATATTTAGACATAATTAGAAACCCAAATATTGACACTAAAACTATACTGGCATCGTATAAATTGGATATTTTATCTTGATATATTTGATCGGTAAAAATAAAGGAGGTTAAAGTAGTTGTTCCAGAGAAAATAAAATATCCTTTTAAATAGTTTTTAACATTGAAATTTTCAATAATTGATATAATTGTGCAAAAAAACAATGAAATTAAATATATTATTTTCATTAACTATTTAGTATATTTCCAATACACAATTTTGGGCATTTATTAAAGTTGTTTAGGATTTTATTTGTTATGTCGTAGTTATTTGAAT
>JACCEB012181123.1_pt1 | contig 147742 bp, 170 predicted proteins | sample 7454761 | NCBI WGS metagenome assembly JACCEB01 (sample SAMN15323454, study PRJNA562643) | freshwater metagenome | isolation source: river surface water | place: USA:Blue River Watershed | collected 2017-08-18 | reverse complement strand
CCAAATAGAAAATGGACAGAGCTTGCAATCTACGGTCAACCAAATAGAAGAAAAATAGAACTAAACTTTTTAACAAATCCTGCTGATCCTAATACACTAGTAGCAGATCCTTCAACATATATTGAAGTGACTGGTCCTACAGTTCCAGGTTCTGGTGTAACAGAAAAACAAGCAAGAGTTTGGATTAATGGAAGTCAGTTTGTAACTTTTTATGATACAAAGGTTGATATTGGTCAACTACGTTTAAAAAATACAAACGAAATTACGATGAATGCTAGTGGTACAAAACTAGTATTATCAACTTTCCCTGCAATCGGATCTCCAGTTAACCCAGACATAGAAATTAAATCTGCATTGTCCATGGTAATTGATTATACACATGATGCAACTGCTACAGAAGTTGGAAAAATTAAATTATATCCAGGTGCAGAAGGTCCTGCTGGAAGTGGATTGTATTTTGTAAATAGTGAAAACACAAGAGATGAATTACCTAGTAAACGCAGAGCGTTTTTTACTAGTTTAATGTTCTAAGGATTATTATGATAACTGCAACAGATATTACACAAACAACTGACACGGACGTTTATACATCGTCTGGAGAATCAGGAATTACAACTTTATTAATTTGTAATCATCACGCATCTACTGATGCAATAGTAAATGTATATGTAGTACCAAGTGCTGGTACTGTTGGAACTTCTAATCAAATTTTAAAAAACTTGACCATTGTTGCAGGCGACACTTTTGTTATGGACATGGAAAAATTAATTTTAGATGACGGCGACGCTATCGTTGTCCAATCAAATGTTGGCGCACCTGGTGCAAGCATTATTAATACTGTTATCAGTTCAATGGCAATTTCTACACCATGAAATTTATAAAACGTAAAAATATTGATACGTATAAACCAAAAAGTCAACAAATTAGTGTTGAGGTAGATGGTCGTACAATTATCAACAGCAAAAAAACATTAACAATTCCTGTTGGGACTAACAGCGACCGTCCAGGATCACCTACAGTAGGAATGATTCGCTATAATACTGATATACATGATATTGAAGTTTATACTGACTATGCTTCATCTAAATGGGAAAAATTAAGAACGAACAGAGCAAGCAAAGTTCAAATTTTTAATATTGGTACTGGACAAGGTGACGGCACACTGGCAAGTATTCAAATTACAACTCCAGGTGATGGTTACCAAATTGGAGATACAGTTAATATCAGTGCACCAGACATTGGTTCAGATAATGCTGTGGGTAAAGTGAGTACAATTGGCCCATTAGGAGAAATCACTGGGGTAACATTGAATCCTTTGGTACAAGCAGGTGCAAATGAAGGAACTGGATATCTAACAGTTCCAACTGTAACTAGTATTACTACTGTGGGCGGCTTAGGAGCTGTACTAACACCAGTACTAACAGGCGTTCTAGAATACGGATTGCCATTAATTCCTGTTGATGACATGGGCGTTAGAAGTGCTACCAATATTCAAGTATATGTTGAAAACGTTTTTCAACTTCCAGGCATCAACTATGTATTAACTGAACCAGTACCTGGAACAGCATACGTTAAGTTTGATTCCCCAATTCCATTTGGCAAGCCAATATACGCAATCTTTGGATTAGATTGATAGCTATAAATATTGTTGCATAGGAGCGCAATATGGCTATTGGACAAATATCAGGGCAACTTTTATCTAAGAATTTACTTAGACAGGGTTCGGACCTGGCTTTTGAAACTGATCTTTTATACTTAGATGTCAGTACAAATAAGATCGGTATTAAAACTGATTCCCCAGCAACAGATTTGTTTATTGACAATACGATTAGGACAACTGACCTAATTGGTGACAACTCTGTAACTATTGCAAACGTAAGTTTTAACGGCGACAGCTCCATATCAACTACAATTGGTCCGTTATATCTAGCACCAAATACTCCAAACCCATATATTAACTTTACTAATTTGCAAACAGCAGATTTAGAGTTTACTGATAACGTATTAAAATCAAAAGCAAATTCAGATATACATTTATATCCTGCTACTGGAAAAGAAGTAAAAGTATTTTCAGATATGAATGTATATGGAAATTTACATTCAACAGGTGACGTAACATTTGACGGGAATATTACGTTTGGTAGCGATGCAGATGATAGTGTAACATTTGCTTCAGATATTAAAAGTAATATTATTCCAGACGTAACTGACACATACAGTTTAGGAACTACGTTAAAAAGATGGAAGAAAGTTCGTGCTGGAAATGTAACGGCGGACACACTTTATGCTGATGACTTAACCATTGATGGCATTGATACAACACTTAGACAAGGAAACATTTATTATGTTTCTAAAAGCGGTATTGATACAAATAGCGGCACACACCAAAACGACACGTTCCTAACTATTAAAAAGGCTCTTAGCGTAGCAACTGCAGGATCACACGTTCAAATTTATCCAGGAACATACGAAGAAGAATTTCCATTGACTGTTCCTGCAGGTGTTACTGTACGCGGTATTGGGCTACGTAGTGTTAATATCAAACCAACAGTTGCAACACAAACAGAAGATTGTTTTTTATTAAATGGTGAATCAACAGTTGAAGATTTAAGTGTTAAAGATTTTTATTACGAAAGCTCAACTGATACTGGATATGCTTTTAAGTTTGCCCCTAACTTTACAGTTACAACACGCAGTCCTTATATTAAAAATGTATCTGTAATCACACAAGAAAGTGTGACTGCGGCAACACAGCAAATAACAGTAGGCCCGGCGCCTACATTATTTTCTTTTACTAGCGATAGTGTAACTCTAGCAAAAGAATTTTATAGCCAAGCCCTAGTAGATTCTTTAGTAGGGCAAATAGCAGTTATTGACAGATATCCTCTTCAACCTCTTTACTATATAATTTTGTCAATAGAAGATGAGCCGTCATCTCCAACAACTTTGTGGAAGATGACTGTTGATACAACGTTTGACCCAACTGGTCAACTTAAACCTATTAGTTTTTATCCAGATATAGGGCTGACACAACTTATTACAAATGATATTTGGGACACGACTGGTAACTCAATTGGTGAAAAATGGGTAGCATGGTACAAAACTAACCTCCCTTCATTCTTTACTACACTAGTTCAGCCAGGTTGGACTATTAATGTAGCAGGAACAATTTATATTGTTGACTACATAATAGAAGATCCAGCCATGCCAACTATGTGGAGAATATATGTGACCACATCATTGGTAGGCGGCGTAGGTATTCCTATTTTTTCTGAACCTATCTTAGGTACAACATTGACTGCTGGTAGAGGAGCATTGGTTGACGGTAGTGTTGCCAATGCTAGTTCTGTTGAAGCAAGTATGTTATTCCATGCTGTAACAATGATAACTCCTAATTCAGTTGCTCTTATGATGACTAACGGAGTTAGAGTAGAATGGTTAAACAGTTTTACATATTACGCTTCTAAAGGATTATATGCAACTAACGGCACAAGTGGCTTTGCTGGCTTAGGTACTTCATTTGGTGCTGAAGTCCGTAGCATTGGATCTGCAAACGTCTATGGATTAGTTGGTGCTGAAGCTGACGGAGCAGATACATTGATGTATTTGATTCAACATAATTTTGGTTATATTGGAACAGGTACAGATTCAACTAATGATAGGACATTAATTTCTCAAGCTGACGAAGTTGTAAAACTAAACGGCGGAAAAATTTATTACACAAGTCAAGACCAAGAAGGCGACTTCCGTATTGGCGATGTTTTTTATGCAGATTATCAAACTGGTCTAACTTCTTTTGATACTACTGGCGTTAATATTTCTGGATTCAGTTCCCTTAGACTTTCTAACGGTGTAGATACAACATTTATTGATGCAACTACATTAGATACTGGCAACTTACGCATTGCTAATAATACAATTTTGTCTTTGTTTGGAGATCTTAATTTAGATTCAGCAAGCAACACCGTTAATTTTTTAGAGAATGTAAACGTAACTAAAAATTTAGATGTTGTTGGTAACTTTAATTTAGATGGTACACTGACTTTTGGTAATCAAGCAACTGATACATTACAATTTAACACAACTTTTGATCAAGATTTAAATCCAAATCAAAATTTAGAAAATAATTTAGGCAACTTAGCAGACAATAAAGTTTGGAAAACTGTCTATCTATCTAAAGCAGTTGTTGATACGATTAATATTGACAGTAATGTTATTTCTGCGGGGACAGATGAAGATGTTGTTTTATTAGGTACTGATCATGTTTTAGTAGAACAATTAACCATTAGAAATAACACAATTTCTAATGAAGTTGCTGGTACAACGACCAATTTGCAAAAATCTATTGTACTTGCCCCTAATGGAACAGGTATAGTAGATATTACTGGCACAAACGCCTTACAAGTTCCAGTTGGTACAAGTACTAATATGGCAACATTGTCAACAGGCGATTTTAGATACAATACTACTTTTGAAAATTTTGAAGGTAATGTGGGTGCAAGACAGCGTTTCTTTACATTACAATCAGAAAATGCATCAACAAGAATTACGGCGGAATTTTCTCGAGGGGCAAATGATAATATAATTAGATTTTACAGTAATAATGCTGTACAAGCTACTTTAGATTCTAGTAAGTTTTCCGCAAATAGATTAAGAATTTCTAACAATATAGACTTAGATCTTAACAGAATCAGTACAGTTTCCACCAATAGCGACTTATTCCTAGTTCCCAACGGTACAGGTAAAGTATTAGTTGGAAACTTTACTATGATTAGTAACGATATCACCAATACTGACTCTGGAAGCGTACTAACAATAACTCCAACTGGAACGGGATATGTTGCATTTGGCGGTGATGGCGCTGTTCAGATTCCAGCAGGCACAACTGGTGAGCGTTTAGCTAATCCTCCAATTGGAGCAACTCGTTGGAACGTAACTAGACAAGCAATGGAAGTTTTTGGTCCTGATGGATGGCAAGCTGCCACAGGTGGCGGCGCAGACATTAATGCAGAAGCTATGGACGAAATCACCAGTCTTTGGGCCCTAGTACTGGGCTAATTTCAAAACCAGCTAAATACTACACAATAGCGCCGACCAAGCACTATTGAAATCATACTGTGGTAAACCGGCAATGTAATCAGGTTAACCGTGAAACACGGGGTTAAGGAGTGATAATGGCTGTTGGTCGAATTTCCGGTCCGTTGCTCAAAGCGAATTTACTTCGTAACGGGGTAGATCTGGCTTTTGAAAACGACCTTTTATACTTAGATGTAAACAATCTCCGCATAGGTATTAATACCAGCACGCCCACACATGACTTACAAGTTAACGGCACCACAAAAACAACAAACCTAATAGTTGATAATCAAGTTCAAATTGGTTCTTTAACTGTTTCAGGTAACACAATTTCAAGTAGTCTTAATACAATATCTTTGCTACCAGCAGGTGGCGATCCAGTTATCTATCAAGCTAAACTATATATTGATGATTTTGATATTCACGGAAATCAAATATCAATTAAGACTGCTAATACAGATTTAGAGATCCGTCCTAATGGAACAGGGTCTTTACAAATACATTCTAATACCACAGTTTATGGCGACATCCATGCTACTGGGTCAATCACTGCTGATGGCGATTTAACAATTGGTGATGCAAACACTGATAATATTACTTTTAATGCTGAAATTACTAGTGATATTATTCCTGATGTTACTGATTTTTATAATTTAGGTAGTGACCCGTCTACTGGTGGTAAACGCTGGGCAAATGTATTCACTGAAAATGTTACAGCTACAACATTGGACATTGATAGTGTTGTCATTGGCGGTATAGATTTGGCTCTTGCACAAGGTAACATCCTTTATGTATCTGTTAACGGCGATGACGCTAACAGCGGTGTACATCAAAACGATCCGTTTTTGACACTAAAACATGCTTTGTCTGTAGCACAGTCTGGAGATACAATTTTTATCTATCCAGGTGCATACATTGAAATATTCCCATTAACTGTTCCTGTTGGCGTGAGCATTCGTGGAGCAGGAATTCGTAGTGTAAGTATTCAACCTAGTGTAGCAACACAAGATAAAGACGCATTTTTATTAAATGGCGAAACAACGATTGAAGACTTAACCATTAGAAACTATTATTTTAATAGTGTGGATAACACCGGTTATGCTTTTAAATTTGCTCCAGGGTTTACTGTTACAACACGCAGTCCATATATTAAAAATGTAACAGTTATCACACAAGGTAGTGTTACAAGTCCTTTAGATCCTAGAGGTTTTAACCAAGGTGATGCTGGTAGAGGTGTTTATCTTGACGGAAGCGTTGCTTCAAGTGCTAGTAAAGAAGCAAGTGGGTTATTTCATGCTGTAACATTCATTGTTCCAGCGGCAAATGCTGTTACCTTAACAAACGGTGTTCGTGTAGAATGGTTAAACAGCTTTACTTACTTTGCTGATAAAGGTCTTTATGCAATCAGCGGATCAACTGGATTTGCCGGCGGCGGCGAAACTGCAATTAGACTTGATCAAACAACTGGTACATTTGCTGTAGGCAATACTGTAACAAGTTACGATACAGACGGAACAACAGTTTTAGCAACTGGTACAATTTCTAGAATAGAAAATGATAAGATTTACTTAACAGGCAAACGTTTAGGGTTTGTTACAAAAGAATCTGTTGCAAGTAAAACAGTTGTACCTTATGGAAATGCTAGATTATCCACATCAATTAAGAAATTTGGTGCATCAAGTTTATACTTAGACGGCACAGGCGACTACGCCAATGTACAATCTAATCCAGATTTTAATTTTGGCACTGGAGACTTTTGTTTAGAAGCATGGGTATATCCTACTTCAACTGGAACTTATAGAACTTTATTTGATTTACGAACAGCTTCGCCTGCTGATGGCGGTGGCATTGTTTTGGGCATTACTGATGCTAATCAATTATATTTTTATCATAATTTTAATTTTAGAATTGGACCAGTAGGAACCATATCACAAAATACCTGGACTCACATAGCATTGGCCAAAGTATCTGGCAATACTAGAGCGTTCGTTAATGGTACTCAAGTGGGCGCAACATATACTGACACGAATAACTATGCGGCTAGACCATTAAGAATTGGTGCTGACCCAAATGGCAGTTTTGCATTTACTGGTTATCTTGATGAGATACGAGTTAGTAAAGGTAGTGCAAGATATACTACAAACTTCACTCCGCTAACTAGTGAGTTTTACAGAGATTCAAATACTTCTTTGTTGCTACATTTTAACGGTGATAACGATTCAACAATTTTTACAGATGATAGTTATGTTGTCCAAGATGTTCGTAGTTCAAGCGGTGCAACAGCTAAGTTTATTGAACTAGTTGACTACAGCGACTTTGGTGCAGAAGTCCGTAGTATTGGTTCTGCTAACGTTTACGGTAACTATGGAGCATATGGTGACGGTTTAGGTATTACAATGTATCTAATTGGTCACAACTTTGCTTACATTGGTACTGGAAAAGATACAACTAACGATGACACACTAGTAATTCAAGCAAATGAAGTTGTTGAATTAAGTGGTGCAAACATTTATTATAACTCTGTTGATCACAAAGGTGACTTTAGAGTTGGTGATTTGTTTTACGTAAACCAACAAACAGGCGTTGTAACATTTAGTACATCAGATATCAACGTTGTTGGTTCAAATATCACGTTAAGCAACGGATCAAGTACAACTGTAATTGATGCAACATTAATTGACACTGGCAATTTACGTCTAAGTGGTAACACAATTTCAAGTTTAACTGGTGACATTAATTTAACTGCCGCAAGTGATATCATTAATTTACAAAATAATGTAAACATTGCCGGAGATTTAGATGTTACTGGTAATGTGACAATTGGTGGAAACATAACAATTGGTAACGAAGCAACAGATACTATTAATTTTGTTGCAGGAATCAATAGTGACTTAACACCACGTTTAACTGAAACTTATAACTTAGGTACAGATTCATTACGTTGGAACGTATTATATGCTGGGCAAGCAATTATTGATAATGTTGAGATCAATAATAATCAAATCAACAGTATCAATGGAGTAGACTTATCTATCCAAGCAAACGGTTCAGGCGTTGTTGTAGTTGAATCATTAGAGTTTGATGCAAACACAATTAGTTCTACTAATAATGAAAATATTGTACTAACTCCACAAGGGACTGGTTCTGTTGTTATTAACAGTACGCAAAGTGTACTGCTTCCAAAAGGAACAACCTTAGAAAGACCAAACCCAGCGGTTGCTGGTATGATTCGTTATAATACAACTATTAGCAAATATGAAGGTTATGATGGCACCTATTGGATAAATTTAGCTGGCGTAAGTGATGTAGATCAAAACACTTATATTACTGCTGAACTAACACCCGGCGCAAACGACAACATTATTCGTTTTTATGTTAATGGTGTACAAGTTGCAGACATTGACAGCACAAGATTCAACGTTGCTAGAGTTGATGTTGATGATTTAAAATTAGAAAATAATACAATTAGTACAACTGCTACTAATTCAGATTTAGTTATTGCACCAAACGGATCAGGAAGTTTACGTATTGGTAATTTGGCAATTAAAGGCAACGATATTAATAACGTTGTTCCTGGCGCAGTTACAACACTAAACAGTACAGGCAGTGGTTATGTTCGTATTGTTGGCACTAACGCAGTAGTATTGCCAGCAGGTGATACATTGTCAAGACCAGTTACAACAGTTCTTGGTATGACTCGCTTTAATAGCGAATTAAAACAAATTGAAGTTTTTGATGGAGTGGCTTGGGTATCAGCCGCAGGTTCAAGTGGTGCTATTAACGTGAATACTGCTAACGATATTGCTATTGTGGCTGCATTAATATTAGGATAAAAAAATGGCATCATTCTTTTTAAACAAAGTTGTTAACGATATTGGCACTACTCCAGTAGTACTACTAACAACAGGCGCTCTTGAAAGAGCTACAATTATTGGTTTAAGTTTAACAAACTTGACAGACAACGTTATTCAAGCTGATATTGAAATAACAGATGCAACTGGCACAACGGGTTATTGGATGAAAGGGATCGTTATTCCTCCAAATAGTAGTTTGCGAGCAGTTAATGGTGGTGAAAAATTAATTTTAGGAACAGACAACACAATTAAAGTTACATCAAACACTTTAGATAGTATTGATGTTGTAATGAGTTATGTTTCTATTGTATAAGGAATAAAAAATGACATACTATATTGGTAATTTTGATGCAACTACACTATTAGGTGACGGCAATCCTCGTTATTTCTATGCAATTAGAAAAACTGAAGCAGGTGACTTGTACTTTGCTCGCGTTGATCAACTAAAAGATAATGAAGAAATTGTTATTAATGATTTAGGAACAGCGGCAGACAACTATAATAGTTTTGAAGTTGGTGTTGATTTCTTTGAAGGTCGAAATGTATTCCATGAACTTATTTTTGAAAACTTAAAATATGAGCAATACCGTTGGGATGACAGAAGTTTGTATTATTACTTAGATGACGATGGTCAATTGGTTGTAAGAATTAACCAAAAATATGACTATCCAAGCGGTATATAAATATTTTTTAATAAATTTGAGGTAGATAAATGGCTGAATTTAAAATTAGTAGATTGCGATATAGATGGATAGGTACTTGGGCGCCAGCAACTGACTATGTTAGAGACGATATTATTCGTTTTGGTGGTAAGACCTATGCTTGTTTAGTTGGTCATACATCTACAGTAAACTTTTATGACGAGTTAAACTCAATTGATGCCTATGGCAACCCAACACCACGTTGGGATTTGATGTCAGACGGCTATGAATGGAAAGGTGACTGGACAGCAACTACTGGAGCACCTCCAGTGCCAACTGTTTATAAAGTTGGTGATTTAGTAAAGTACGGCGCAGTCGTATACCGTTGTGTCACTGGTCATACTGCTAATTCAAATGGAATTGAAATTGATTTAGTAAAATGGACTCCAGAAGCAATCACTGATAACTGGAGACAAGAATGGACAGTTAATACCAAATATGTTTTTGGTGATGTTGTAAAATACAAAGGTTACATTTATCGTTGTGTAGTTGGACACACTTCATCTGGCACAGCACTATTAGGGTTAGAAGCTGACTCTGGTCAGTGGGAAATTGTTTTTAGAACTGAGCAGTGGAAAGCTGATTGGCAAGTTGCTACTAGATACGCAGTTGGCGATGTGGTCAAGTATGGAGGTACTGTATATCGCTGTATTAATGGTCACAACTCTGCATCTACAGTAGATCTAGGTCTTGAAGCGGCACAAAGCAACTGGGAAATTGTACATAGTGGTGTTGAATACAAACGTTTATGGAACATCGCAATTAGATATAAAGTTAACGACTTGGTAAAATATGGTCCAAATCTTTGGATTTGCACAGTTGACCATACATCTGATGCATTGATTGGGTTTGATCAAAGTCAATGGTCATTATGGGCTAGCGGGCAATTTTATGAAAATGCCTGGAACACTTTGGTTGTATACCAAGAAGGCGATGTTGTCAAATACGGCGGATATTCTTATGTTTGCCTAGAACAAAATACTGGAATTGCTCCAACAGCAGGCGGCGGGTCTGTTGGTGGATCAGTTGGAACTGTTAATAGCTTTACTAATCCAGCACCAGGCGAATTTAGAATAACTGGTGTTGGGTTGCAAAGTGCTGGATTTACTAACGGCGATAAAATTTGGCGTTTAGAAGGTGGTACTTGGACTGATACAAATATTACAGTAATTGATGCTTCTACAATTCCTGCAAGTGGGTACATGCAAGTAAGTGCCAACGCCAGCCCTGCATTTGCAAGCGGACAAACAATCGCTAATCAAGCACAAACAAATACTGGCGCAACTTGGGAATTATTAACCGTAGGTTATAGGTTCCAGGGAGATTGGAGCAATACTCAAGTTTATTTCATTGGAGATTTAGTAAGATATAACGGTTATCTTTATTCTGCATTGAGAGATGTTACTGGTTCTAACATTGGAACTGATCCATCTAATACTATTACTTGGGATTTAGTAACAAGCGGCATACAATATAAGGATGCTTGGTTCCCAGGTGAACAATATCGTTTAGGCGATGTTACATTATGGGCAGGAACAAGTTATATCTGTATCAATCAACATTATTCAGATATATCAAACCAACCTAACTTAGATACGTCAAACATTTATTGGAATACGTACATTTTAGGTAAGGACGACAACGTTTTAACCTATCAAGGTGATTTAAGAACTTACGACGATTTCAACAATAGCGGAACCATTACTTCTGATAGACTAGCCATTGGAGAAAGTGGTCAGATATTGAAAGTATCAGACGGCTCTGCTGATTGGACAAGATTTGGTGTAACAGAAAAATGTTATTACGTTGGGACCAACGGCATTGACAATATACTTACACATGGTACGACAATTGACACACCATTTAGAACTATAAGATATTGTGCTGATAATATTACAGGCCCAGCAACAATTTTTGTTAAGTCTGGAATTTTTTCAGAAGAGTTGCCTATTAAACTTCCAGCAGGAGTGGCGGTTGTTGGTGACGAATTGCGTAGCACAACAGTTCAACCAGCTTTTGGATATGAAACACAAAATATGTTTTATGTTCGAAATGGCTGCGGAATTAGAAATTTAACAATGCAAGGATTAACTGGAGTACTAGGACCAGCATTGCCAAGCGGGACAAAACGTCCAAATGCAGGTGCTTATGTTAGTTTAGATCCAGGTGCAGGTCCTACAGATAGTAGTGTGTGGATTACTACAAAATCTCCATACATACAAAACGTAACAACGTTTGGTACTGGGTGTGTTGGATTAAAAATTGATGGAGACCTACATAATGGAGGTAATAGATCAGTTGTTGCTAACGACTTTACACAGGTATTAAGTGACGGTATTGGTGTTTGGGTTCGTGGAAATGCACGATCAGAACTTGTTTCTGTGTTTACTTACTACAACTACATGGGATATCTTGCAGAAGATGGCGGGAAAATTCGTGCTACTAACGGCAATAACTCATACGGAACATATGGGTCAGCAGCCGAAGGTGTTGATGCAGGTGAAATTCCAATTATAGGTCAGATAAACAACAGAACTGGTCAAGCAACAGTGGCTCAGGTGTTTACAAACGGTAGTAATAATTTAGTTGCATTTGAGTTTGGTAATGCAGGCGAAAACTATACTTCTGCAACATACGCTGTAACTGGTGCTGGTAATGGCGCAAGTGTTCTTAATTTAGAAACTAGACACGGTGCAGTTTTTGAAGCTAGAGTTATCGACAATCCTACAGATGGTATAGATGCAGGTGGGTCAGGATACGTATCAGTGTTTAATAATGCTCAATCAGGTGATTTAACAACTATCACTATTGCTCAGTCAGACCAAAATTTAGAAGTGGCATACTTGGGCATGAGAATTGTTATTACGTCTGGTACAGGTGCTGGACAATACGGTTATATCACAGATTTTGATTTTGCTACAAAGATTGTAACAGTTGCTAGAGAATGTGACGATGTATTAGGTTGGGAAAGTATATATCCTGGAACACCTATTGAACCAGTGTTAGATACAACTACCCAATATACAATTGAGCCACGTGTTACAATTGACGATCCTACGTATGTTACTGCTGGTGTAACTTTACCAGTAGCAGGACTTGCTACATCTATTCATTATGGTGGTGACAGATTTATGATGGTTGCCGCAGGCAATCAGTTTGGTGCATATTCTGTTGACGGGGAGACATGGAGTACTACTACATTAACCAATCCTAAGAGTTGGACTGGATTATCTTATGGGGCTGGCACATGGGTAATGATTTCTGCAGGCGCAGTTCCAGAAATTGCATACAGTACAACCAGTGCCACAACTTGGAATGTGGCTCCGGCTGCGACAGTTCCTTGGAACGACATTACGTACGGTGACGGAAAATTTGTAGTAATTGGTCAAGTTTCAACAGCAGGTACTAATGCTTCAGTAACTTACAGTACAACAGGAACCACTTGGAGTGACGTGACTATTCCTTTTGGTACTGGTGGCGCAGTTGCTTGGAGAGTTGTTTGGGGTTATAACAAGTTTGTTGCAGTTAATGATGTAAATGGTACATATTATACTTCACCAGACGGAGTAACTTGGACTGAACGCACACAGAGTATTATTACTAGCGCAATAGTTGATGTTGAATGGGGAAACAATCGTTTTGTAATCTTAGAAGAGACTGGCAAGACTGCTTACTCATTTGATGGAATTACATGGTACGCTGGAGATAATTTAGCAAGTAATACTTGGGTAAAATTAAGTTATGGTAACGGTGTGTTTATTGCAATTACTACTGGTAGCGTTGCCGCACAGAGTAATGAAGGAAAACATTGGAAGCCAAGAACCATATCTTGTAGCGACACAAATGCAATTGGTTATGGGCTAACAGCTAACGGACCTCGTTGGATTGCCGCAGGTTTAAATCAAGCAGGTTCAATCAAAACTGGTGCAAAAGCCAAAGGTAGAGCAGTTATTACTGGTGGTCGATTGGGCTCTGTTAAACTATTTGAACCTGGTAGCGGATATACTGCAACTCCAGATTATTACATTAACGATCCATCACATTTTACTGATGCATTATTGAATCCAAGAATAGGAAACGGTGTATTAGGTGTTCCATATTTTGCTAACAGAGGTAATGACTATACCAACGCACAAGCAACTGTAAGTGGAAACGGCTACGGTGACATTTATCAAACTGATGGAAGTTTGTATCTAAGTAATGTAAGCGTGTTGCCAGGTCCTGGAGATAACTTGGTAATTGATACGACTACTGATGTTCTTTACAGTATTGTTGCTGTGACAAATTTAGGCGGATCATTAGGCAACTTCTCTGTTAAAGTTGATATTTTCCCTCCAACAACTATTGCAAACGCACCGGCTCATGCAACTCACGTTGAAATACGTCAAAGATATAGTCAGTGTCGACTAACAGGTCATGACTTCTTAGATATTGGTACTGGTAATTTATATGATTCTAACTATCCTAATACTGCTAGAATTGATAAGTCGCCACAGAATGAAACCTATGCAAGATTAGGCGGTCGAGTATTTTACACTTCAACTGACCAAGACGGTAATTTTAGAGTTGGTGAATTGTTCAAAGTTGAACAGGCAACAGGTATTGTTACACTGAACGCAACATACTTTAATCTAAGTGGTTTGACAGAGTTGCGTTTAGGTGGTGTGAGTTTAGGTGGTACAGGAGCAGTTATTAGAGAGTTTTCAACTGATCCAACATTATCAAGAAACAGTGATAATATTGTGCCAACACAAAAAGCAATTAACGCATACATTACTTCTAAGATTACTAGCGGTGGTAGTGATATTGCAACAGGTATTTTAACAGCAGGTGTGGTGCAAGTGGGGCCAAATAATATTTCAACAAGTACGCAAGTACCTATCAATGTCAAAGTAAAGATGAACTTTACTGGCGGTGTTGACGGAAATATGATGGCAAGTAGCGTTTTTAATGATTCTTTCAGTGCTTATGACGGAAATCCGTACTAAAACATGCAAAAATGGATTCATTAAAGAAGTAATAAATATAAGAATATAAACGATTTGGAGTAATTCATGGCTGAATTTAAACTGGGTAGATTGAAGTTAGTATGGAAAGGTACTTGGACTGCTGCCACCACCTATGTAAAAGATGACATTGTGCGAAATGGTGGTAAAACCTATATTTGCGTTAACGGGCACAACTCGTCAGCAACTTTCTTTACAGACTTAACTAACCCAATTACAAGATGGAACCAACTAAGTGATGGTTCTGAGTGGAAAGGGCCTTGGGCTGTAGGCATTGACTACAAACTCAACGACGTGGTAAAATATGGCGGCTTGCTATATCTATGTAATGAAGGACACCAAAGCGCAGGCACAACTCTACAAGGTCTTGAACTAGATCAAAGTAAATGGGACCTATATGCTGAAGGCTATGATTTTAAGGGCGATTGGACAACTAATTTTAGATACAAAAAATCTGACGTAGTTAAGTTTGGCGGAAATACCTATGTATGTAATACACATCATAGCTCAACTGGTGACGGCTTAGAAGTTGACATTGCCAAGTGGGACTTATACTCAGAGGGTATGGTATGGCAAGATACTTGGCAAACTGACTTCCGTTATCTTAAGAATGATGTAGTACGTTATGGCGGACAAACATACCGTTGTAATCAAGGCCACACTTCGGCTGCAACTGAAACATTAGGACTTGAAGCTGATCAAAGCAAGTGGGACTATGTACACAAAGGTTTTGAATTTAAAAATGATTGGGACGGAAATAACGTTCGATATAAAGTTAACGATTTAGTTAAATTTGGTGCTGATCTTTGGATCTGTATCACACACCATACTAGTTCAACAACATTTGATGAAAGCAAATGGTTAATTTTTGTTAATGGTTTACAATTTGAAGATAGTTGGAGTGATTCAACAATTTATCAACCAGGCGATGTAGCAACATACGGTGGTTATTCTTATATTGCCAAAACAAATAACACTAATAAAACTCCAAGTACTAATGCAACTGATTGGGCATTGTACACAACTGGATTTAACTTTAGACAAGATTGGGTTAACACTACAAGTTATAAAGTAGGTGACGTTGTTCGTGTTGACGGTTACACATATCTTGCAGTTCTTGATTCAACACCAATCGTTGAAACAGCAACTGAATCTGTTTTGACCACAAATAGAATTACAATTGGCGACACAACAGGTATTGTTTCTGGAATGACAGTAGTATTCACTGGAACTGTATTTGGCGGTGTTGTACTAAACGATACTTACTATGTAAAGACAGTTGACAGCGGTACTGAAATAACAATTTCTAAATTGTCAGGTGGTGTAACATTTGCTCCAAGCAATGCAACTGGCTCAATGACAGTAACAATTTCTCAAAGACCACCTAATACCACATACTGGGAAAAACTAAATGAAGGTATCAAGTGGAAAGGAAATTGGACAACTGGCGAAGACTATGTATTAGGTGATGTAACATTTTACGATTCAAACAGTTACATTTGCGTATTAAGTCACACAGGCGAAACTGGTGTTAATAGACCAGACGGTGATACATTAGGAACATATTGGAATTTACTTGCCGCTGGTAGTGAAGAAAGTGTCTTGACTACTAAAGGTGATATGGTATATCACGGTGGTGCAGGACCAACAAGACTACCAATTGGTAAAGATGGCCAAGTATTAAAAGTAATAGGTAATACTCCAGGTTGGGCATATTTTGGTGTTATTAATCACATTTATTATGTTGCAGATAACGGCGTAGATGCACCATCTCCAAATTGGGGTGTTACTTTAGATAAGCCATGGAGAACTATCCGCTATGCAACACAGCAGATTGAAAACGGCGCAATTTTTCCTAACACAACTACACTATTAAAAAATAATAGAGAATTTATAGCCGCAGAAGCAGTTGAATGGACTGATTATCAAATTGCAAATAACATTACACCATTTACTTCTAGTTTTGTTTACGATAAAGAAGTAGCTCGTAGAGATGTAAACTCTGTTATTAATGCAGTCATTTGGGACCTTAGTCACGGCGGAAACAGAAAGTCTCGTGAATTAATTTACCGTTACTTTAACGATGCAACTTCATATATTTCTGGAGAAAAGATTGAAGCAAATGCTACAATTAACTATGCAAAAACAGTAGTTGAATCAGTAATTCAAAACTTAGAACCTATTGTAAATTTTCAAACTGAAAATAGTGTTGCATCACCAGTTTTACAAAGATTTGACGCTACATTAACAACTGAGTTGTATGTCCAAGATATTATTTCTAATTTAATGGCCATTACAACTGATGCAATTCTTGCCAATACACTTGCAAACGTGCCAGCTTTGGTGAGAGCAAATAAAACAATCGTTGTTAAAACTGGAACATTTTTAGAAACTTTACCAATCATTGTTCCAGAAGATACTGCTGTTGTTGGTGACGAATTGCGTAGTACTGTTATTAGTCCAGCTGGACAATTAATTCCATCTGGAGATTATCCTACAACAACTGAAGCATTGGGATATGTAAAAAGTATTACTGACAATATTGTTACCAATACACCTATTAGTACAATTTACAGTTCACTAACACAAAATACATCATTGCCAACAGCACAAGATGGCACATCTATTACTGATTATCTAAATGCTTACAATGAACTTGGTACATTGACCAATAACATTTACAATATTTTAGATACAAATGCAAGTGTATCAATTGTTAACAACTTACCTGCAGGTGCAGATAGTGGTTATACAAATGCGGCAGCTTTATTGACTTCCAATACAGCATTTGTCAAAGCAGAAATTGTACAATATTTAGATGACAACTATGATGAATTGTGGAATACTACATTAAGTGCCGCTCAACGTACTGCTTGTCAGCGTGATGTTGGTTATCTTATTGAAGCACTTGTTTATGATTTAATTTATGGCGGTAATAGTGCGAGTGTAGATGCGGCAAAAGCATACTATGTTGGTACTCAACTTCAAATAGCTGCCGGAGAAAAAGTTGCAACTTTGGCTGCATACGGTCAGCTAAAAACGATTGTACAAGCACTAGCCAATGGCGGTTCTTACACTCCTTTACAAATAGTTGAAGCTCGTGTTTTAGGAACTGCTGGTAGTAATGCGGCGTCAACAACTGTTGGCTTATTGATGGATGATATTACAACAACTATCAACAATATCAACTCTGTACCAACAATCACATATCCAGATTATAGTTTTGCTCCTGCAACTTATCAAAAGATTTTTGATGATTTAATTTTAGAGAAATATTCAATTCAGTCTGAAGTTTTACAACGTGTAAATTATAAATTCCCAGATTTAGATTACAATCAAACAACTTGCAGTCGTGACGTTGGATTAATGATTGATGCAGTGAGTATTGATTTGGTTTTAGACAGTAACTATCGTAGTATTGTTGCGGGTCGTGCTTATAGAAGAGCAACAGCAAGTGCTTTGATTGTTCTTAATAACCAAAAAGAAGCCACACTTGATGCAATTAGTTTAATGAGATACATGGTAATCAAAATTGCAGAAGGTCCTGTCAAAGCAGTTAACGACTTGTGGCAAAATGTAATTGATTATTTGAATACAAATACAAAACCAACTGTTACTGGTTCTAACTTGGTTACACAAAACTCAAGCAGACTAAAAGCAGCCGATTTGATGGCAGCTAATAAAGAGTTTCTTGTAGCAGAAGCAATTGGTTATATTGGCGACAACTACTTTGTTTATGATTCTGCTAAGTGCTCAAGAGACCTTGGCTTAATTATTGACGCAGTTGGTTACGATATGGCAATTGGAACAAACTACAACAGCGTGATTGCTGGATCTGCTTATCGAAGAGCAATGAGTAGTTTAGTAATTACTGATCAATTAACTGAAACATTAGGTGGTATTAACCATGCCGCCGGTCTAAGCGCAACTGCTGTAACAGGAAATGCTACCGCGGTTTCTAGAGTTAATGCTGGCTTTGCAGAAATTGTAGACATTATTCAAAACGGCCTTGCTAATGCAGATGCATTAACATTCCCAACATTGAGCGGTGTAACAGCAAATCAAGAAAAAGCAAAAGACATTTTAATTGCTAACAAAGATTTCTTAAAAGCTGAAGTAGTTGCTTATGTTGAATCAGTATATCCAAGTCCTGGATTTACGTTTAATGCCACAACATGTGCTCGTGATGTTGGATACATTGTTGACGCTTTGTGTTATGACATTATGTATGGCGGTAATAGTGCGGTATCAGAAGCGGCAGAAGCATATTATAACGGTACAGTGAGTCAAGTTGCAGGCCAAGAAGTGCAAACTGCGGCAGCATTGAATTACATGGCTAGTTTAATGACTAACTTAATGACTAATACTGCTATCAGTCCTACATATCAAATTGTTGAAGCACAAGACGTGTCCCAGCCAGCAAGCGTTGGTAGTATTGGTAATAATTTATCAACATTAGTTCAAGTTATTTCTAACACAATTACATACGGTTTAAGTTCACTTGCGGCAAGACAATTCCCAGATTTAACTGGTTTAGGCGTGCCAAATACTGAAATTACTTCTAGAAGTGCATTAATGACAGCTAAGAGTACAATACAGTATGACACAATTGCCTGGATCGACACGACCTACAACGCATATACATTTAATGTTGAATTATGTTCTAGAGATATTAGAGAATATGTTGATGCAATCGTTTATGACTTAATGTATCCAGGAAACTACAAATCAGTATTGGCTGGTACCTATTATCAAAACGCTAAGGATGGTTCAATTACTAAAGACATGTTCTATGTACGTAACGGCACTGGCTTGCGTAACTGTACTCTAAGTGGTTTAACAGGCACGTTAAGTGCGGCTAATAGTTATGGCACACAACGTCCTACAGCTGGTGCATACGTTTCACTTGATCCAGGTTATGGAACAAATGATAGAAACGTTTGGATCACTACACGTTCACCATATGTACAAAACGTAACAACATTTGGTACAGCTTGTATTGGCCAAAAGATTGACGGGTCACTACACGACGGTGGTAACGATTCTATTGTTTCAAACGACTTTACACAAGTATTGAGTGATGGTATTGGAGCATGGGTAACTAACTTAGGTCGTGCAGAACTTGTTTCTGTGTTTACTTACTACAACCACATTGGCTACTTAGCTGAAAACGGCGGTAAGATTCGTGCTACTAACGGTAACAACTCATATGGTAAATTTGGCTCTGTATCTGAAGGTGTTAACAACACTGAAATTGCAATTACTGGTACTGTAAACAACCGTGCGTATGAAGCGCAAATTGGCGAAGTGTTTACTGATACTGTTGACAAAGTGTTGGCATTTGAATATACTAACGCTGGTCAAAACTACACATCTAGCACATTTACTGTTACTGGCGACGGTTACAACATTGCTGTTGGTAATAGCGAATTTAGAGATGGTGCAATTTATGAAGTGCGTGTTCTAGATCCATTAGACAACGGCGGAGGCGGTACTGGTTATGTGACTGCACAAAACAATGCGTTAACTGGTAATTCAACTAGTTTAACGTTGTCCCCAACTGATCTAGCTTCAAGTACAGCATACGTTGGTATGAGATTGATCATTATTGCCGGTAAAGGTACTGGTCAATATGGTTATATCCAAGCATACAATAGTGGTACTAAGGTTGCTTCAATTTACAAAGAATCAACTGGTACCGCAGGTTGGGATCACATTGTTCCTGGAACACCATTTGTTAATCCAGACGTTACAAGCAAGTATCTAATTGAGCCACGTATATCGTTTACTGCTCCAACATTTGGAACTTCAAGTAGAACAATTGGAAGCGGCACTTATAATGACGTTGCTTTTGGAAATGCCACGTTTGTTGCAGTTTCAACTGGAACAGGTACAGAAACATCTATAAATGGAACGTCATGGACTTCTGCTGGCACACTAACTAGCGGAACTTGGACAAGTGTTGTTTATGGTGGAGGCAAATTTGTAACAGTTGCAAATGGAAGTAACAATGCCGCATACAGTAGTGATAACGGTGCTTCTTGGACAGGAACAAGTTTGCCTGGCGCTCCAAGCAACTGGTCAAGTGTTGCAAGTGATGGAACAACTTTCTTAGCAATATCAAGCAACAGTACAACTGCCGCATACAGCGCAGATGGAACAAGTTGGTCAAGTGTTGCAGGTACATTGCCGTCAACTGGATTCAGTAGTATCACATACGGTCAAGGAAAATGGGTAGCAGTTGCGTCAGGTGGAACAGTTGCCGCATATAGTATTAATAATGGTACAACATGGGTAGAGACTGCATTACCTTCTAGTGCCAGTTGGAGCAAGGTTAAATTTGGTAATAATCGCTTTGTTGCTATTGCTACTGGAAGTACAACTGCATCAGCATTTAGTTTAGATGGTATTACTTGGTATGCAAGCACAATGCCAGCAACAGCTAATTGGACGGCATTAGGTTATGGACAAGGTGTTTTTGTTGCGGCAAGTCAAGGTACAGATGGCGCAACAAGTCAAGACGGTATTAATTGGACAGCTAGAACACTAACAAGTTCTAATTGGAGTGGAATTGCATTTGGTAATCCAACAGTTTCTACTGTTATTAGTCCTGTATTTGTTGGAGTTTCTAGCACATCAGGTACAACTGCATTATCAGTAAATGCAGGCGCGATTCCGTTTATACGTTGTACTGTGACAAGTAACAAGATCAGTGAATTTAGAGTAATTGAGCCTGGTAGCGGTTATACAAGTGCTCCAACAGTTACTATTACTGATCCAAATAATACCGCAGATGTTGTAACAGAAGTTAGATGGGGGTATGGCGTAAATGCAACACCAACGTTTAATAACAGAGGTATTGGATATATTAATGCTCAAGCAACAATGACTGGTAATGGATATGCTGATATCTACCAAACACTTGCTTACATTAACGGTAGTGGATTTACAGAAATTCCATTAGCAGGTTCTAACGTGCAATTAGCAGGTGACCCAACATTCTATAAACTAGTAAGCGTAACAGAAGTACTTGGTTCAAGCGCACCATATACTGCTCGTTTACAGTTGAGTCCAAAGCTAGGTATTTTACGTAGTCCAGCACATGGAACATCTTTTGAAATTAGAATTTTATACAGCCAAGTTCGTTTAACTGGTCATGACTTCTTAGATATTGGTACCGGTAATTTAATAGATACCAACTATCCAGGAATCCCAGTAAATCAACCTGACCCAGACAATGAAACTGTTGAGGGAGGTGGTGGTCGTGTATTCTACACAAGTACTGACCAAGACGGTAACTTTAGGGTTGGTAGTCTGTTTACAGTTGAACAAGCAACTGGTACTGCTACATTGAACGCTGATGCGTTTAACTTAGCAGGTTTACAAGAACTACAACTTGGTGGGGTTGGTTTAGGGGGTGGCGGTGCAATCGTCAACGAATTCTCAACAGACGGAACGTTTGCCGCGAATTCGGACAAGATTGTGCCAACACAAAAGGCTATTAGAACGTACATTGCAAGCCAAATTGGTGGCGGTGGTAGCACATTGAACGTAAATACTATCACTGCAGGTGTGATAGAAATTTCCGGTCAGCAGATCACTACAACTACTGGTGAACAAATTAACGTTCTTAAGAAAATGAATTTCACTGGTGGCATTGATGGTTCCCCAGTGGCGTTAAATTTCTACTTACTATCATAATGAGGAATTAAAAATGGCAACAGGAAGATTAGGGGCTGTAGATTTATCGGCAGCAACAGATACAGTTTTATATACTGCGCCAACTAGCACTTATACAGTTGCTACGGTCAGTATTTGTAATAGAAGCAATGCGGCAGTTACCGTAAGACTTGCTATTTCTGCAACAGGCACACCAGCCGCTACAGAATATATTGAGTACGAAACTGAAATATTGGCAAAGGGCGTATTAGAAAGAACAGGTATTGTTCTTGACGCTGGCAAGAAGATTGTTGTGCGTTCAAGCACAGCAAACGTGACTGCTGTTGCCATGGGCATTGAGACATCAGCTTAATTTAAAGGAACGAACATGGGAAGATATATTTCAACAACAGGCACAGCTGGTGTAGTTATACGTAACGCTAACTCAAACTACAATGCCCAAGTGAATGATCGTATTATTTGTAATGCCTCTGGCACATTCACTATCACACTACCAGCAGAATCAACAGTACAAGTAAACGACACAATTCAAATTGTTGATGCGGCAGGAACTTTTGCCACATATAACGTAACCGTTGGAAGAAACGGCGCAAAAATTCAAAATTTGGCAGAAGACTGTGTGCTAAATATTAATAACACGGCTATTACACTAGTTTACACTGGTACAACATACGGCTGGCTAATCATAAGGTAATGTAAGATATGTCAAATTTAAGAACATTGTTAGGTTTTGACCCCGTAAAATATACCGATAACAAAATTTACGTATACAATACCGACATTGAAAACCAAATGAACGGCGGTAGATGCTGTTGCTGGGTAGTTCCTGCAGGCATCACTTATGCACGTTTTGAGATTTTTGGTTCAGGCGGGTCAGGTGCAGGCGGATGTTGCTGTCAACAGCCAGCCTATGGTGCAGGAACTGGAACATGGGTTACTAAGAGTTTCCCAGTTACCGTTGGTACTGCAATTACAATATGCGCTGGTAGCTCAGGATGCTGTACACAACAATGTTGCGGAGTTTGCGGAACACCTAGCTTTGTTTTGTGTAATGGCCAAATGTGTGGATGTGCTCCAGGTGGAAGAGGCGGAAATACAGAATGTTGGCATGCAATGGGCTCATATACTTGTTGCTGGAGCTGGATTGAAAACTGTGGTAACGGTGATTACGGCGAAGCAAGCGTCAACAGTTCAGTTAAAGGGTCACAATACTGCCACCATTTAGTGTGGGCAACATTACAAGGTGCACCTTGGTATGGTAGCACAAGAAAAGGATTAGACCATTGCTCTGGTCCAGGCTTTACAAAGACTGGGTTATGTTTTGACGGATGTCATAGTTTCCCAAGTGGACCAGGCGGCAACGGATCATCTTGCGGTGGCGGATGCTGTTGGGGTCAAGAAGGCGGCGGCGGTTTAGTTATCGTCACATTCACCTAAAAATAAATATTTGAGGAATAAAAATGTCAGAACCACAAAAAAGAGAAAACAGAATTGTAAGCGTACCGTTTACATACGACTTGCCAGATGATTATCTATATCAAACTAATGATTTAGGTAAAACTGGCGAATGGACATGGACTGGCCCAGATAAGATTTGGGTTTGGGTACGTAAGGACAATAACAGAATTAAATCTAGAAACTATCTAACTGAGCGTGACGATGGTGATTTGGTGCCTCCAGGACCAGATGAATATAAAGCATTCATTGACTGTGAACAAAACCCATTACTAGCTAGTTTATTTGATCACGATGGTGTTGATTATGGTATGTTACCACATACTGAAGAAACATTACCAGACGGTAGCGTATATGCTCGTCCAGTGAGTCCTCCACCAGATCACACCTATGAACTAATGGATATTGAATTTGATCCAGTAACTGGAACATTTTTAAAACCTTACCCATGGAAACGTCCACATATGACTTGGGCAAGATTAAAACAGAGTCGCAATGCATTATTGGGTGCATGTGATAGTAAAATTTCTGTTGACATGCCACAAGCAATGAAAGATGCTTGGATTGAATATAGACAAAAATTACGTGATTTACCTACAACGTTTGATGGTGTTGATCCTTGGAAAGTTCCTTTCCCAGAAGAACCAATGCCAGCCTGGACACAGAGTGCAGTTATTAATCCAAACGTTGCTAATACAAGTAATCCAAGAAACCCAGCTAATCAAGGATAATAGAATATGTCAACACTAAGAGGACTTTTTCCAGCTGACGTTTCCGGAGTTTTAACTGAAGTTCGTGTATGGGCAACTAACACAAACGATACAAGTAATGGCGGACGTTGCTGTCAATGGACTGCACCAACTGGTGTGTCTTGGGCGTTATTTGAAGTTTGGGGTGGTGGTGGCTCAGGCGGCGGCGCATGTTGCTGTATGGGAGCTGGTCGCTCTGGTGGTAGCGGATCATATGCAAGACGTATTATAACAGTTTGTCAAGGATGGCAATATACTATTTGTGCTGGTGGTACAGGATGCTGTATTAGCAGTAGCGAAGGCATGTGCGGATACCCAAGTTTTGTTTGCGGATGTAACTTAACATTGTGCGCGGCAGGTGGTGCTTATGGCGGTACTTGCTGTAACCCATGGCAAAGTGCATTTATTGGATGTGCAAACTGTTACTGCGGGGGATATGCTGGTGTAGGTGACGGATTTGGTTTTGGACTATGCGGCGCCTTTGGTGGCGGTAAGATGGGCGTTATGTGCGCTACTGATGCATGGGTTTGGATTCCAGGCGGAACACAAACAGCCAATAGCGGTATGCGTATGAGTAAAGACGGCTGTAGTCAAGGTGCAAGTGCCCAATATGGTTGCGGTGGCGCAGGACTATCAACATTCCCAGGAGGCGGTGGCGGAAATGCGTTTACACACGGCGGTTGCTGTATGTGCGGACAATTTGGCGCAGGCGGTCTTGTAACAATTACATATAGATAAGGTTTAACAAATGTCAAGTTTACGATCATTAATTACCCCAGCAATTCCGCAAGTTGCACCACCACAAGAGTTTATGGTTTGGAATACAAGCCATGACCAATCAAATGGTGGCCGTTGCTGTTTATGGACAGTTCCAAGCGGAGTTACATGGGTCACTTTCCAATTATGGGGAGGCGGAGGCTCAGGAGCAGGCGCTTGCTGTTGCCAACAAGGTTGGCCAGGCGGTTCAGGTGCTTATGCAGTTAAAACAATTACCACTGCCGCAGGATGTCAATATACAATTTGTGCGGCAAGTAGTGGATGTAGCCACACTAGTTGCTGTGGTTTACCAGGTTACACAACTTGGGTAACTGGTTATAATTTAAGTAACTTCTGTGCCGCAGGCGGAACACGCGGTGACACAGGATGCTGGCGCGGCATTAGTTGCTATACATGTTTATGTATGAATCCATGCTGTGCGTATGCTTGTGGTGCAGACTTTTGGGTTGGCGGTACACACGGTGGATTCCAACCAACACAGTTCTGTTATCATCACTCACATCAATATGCTCCAACAGGCCCTCATGGTGTTGCTGGTCCATTTATTAGTACAAGTATGTGCGGTGTTTGCGCAGGCTGTTTAATTAACAATCCTGGATTCCCAGGAGGCGGCGGCATGAGTGCATTTACTCACGACGGTAACTGTCGTTGTGGTGGATGGGGTGCTGGCGGCTTAGTAAGTGTATTATTTGGATAATATTATGACAGAAAAAAGACAACCAAGATATGTAGAAGTTCCGTTTACTTACAATCTGCCTGACGATTATCTAGCTCAAACTAATAACTTAGGCAAGACAGCAGAGTGGACGTACAAAGGTCCAGACAAAGTTTGGATCTTTATTGATAAAGAAACTAAGAGCCCAATTGACAGTCAATATTTTACAGTAGCAGATGATGGCGATACAATACCAACTCCGCAAGATAAAATTAAAGTAATGATTGATTGTGAAACTAACCCTCTTATGTGTTGTTTGCTTGAGGACGATGCTAACGTTCCTGATGATTTTGAACAACATACAGAGCAAACAATTCCAGGATATGAATACACTCGTCCTTTGAATCCTCCTCCAGATCATACTTATGAACTAACTGAGATTGATTGGGATGAAGAAGCTGGCGAATTTGTAACTCCTTATCCATGGAAAAAGCCACATGTTACTTGGGATGATATTCGTCATGCACGAAATACTCACTTGTATTGGGCCGACTTCCGTATGGCTGAAGACTTGCCACAAAACTTAAAAGATGCTCTTTTAGAGTATAAACAAAAGTTACGTGACATTCCAGATGAGTGGTCAGGCATTGACCCTTGGAAAATTAAATGGCCTCAACCACCGTTTAAGTAAATTAAACTCATAATAAAAGGGACTTAATGTCCCTTTTATTTTATCCCTCTTGCTTGTTTGCTATGTAGGCCTTTTTAGTAAATGTCCACTTGTCGTTATTGGATATTTTCAACATCTTACCATATTCTGGCAAGTACAAGTATTCAATTTTACTACGCCACAATGTATCCACTGCATCTTCTAATGTTTCTACAAGTGGATCACCACCTAAGTTAAAACTAGTATTAAAGATAATTGGCACACCTGTCTTTTTATAGAACGCTGTGATTAAATCATAGTAATGAGGATTTTGTTCCTTTGTTACTGTTTGTATACGACAGGTTCCATCTACGTGAATAATAGCAGGAATCTTTTGTTCAATTCCTGGTTGACAATTAACAGCATACATCATAGTAGGACTGTCTTTCATTCCACGCAAATCAAACCATTCATGTGCATGTTCTGCTAAAATACTGCCTGCAAATGGGCGGAAATACTCCCTATTCTTAATATTATTGACATAATCTTTACCATCTGGGAAAGTTGGGTCAAATAGTATACTACGGTTGCCTAATGCACGTGGTCCATTCTCACTACGACCTTGGAAAATTGTAACAATATTTTTCTTTGTCAATAATTCAACAACATCTTCGTGTGTTGCATCCAATAATACTGCGCCATTAATTGCATGTGATTGCAATTCTTCATTTGTATAATTGTATTGCGGACCTAAATATACATCGTTAGCTCTTGGCATAACAGTTGAATCTTTAATCAAATTCTTCCAATGCATCAAAGCCGCACCCATTGCTGTACCAGCATCATTACTTACTGGTTCAACATAAATTTCAATACCATCTTCTTTAAGACCATCTAGATAGTAATAGTTGGCAACACAGTTTAAGCCATATCCGCCACTAATAACTACTTTTTTATGACCAGTCATTTCGCTTGCTTTACGGATCAAACGTAGCACTTGTTCTTGTGTTTGTGTTTGAACTGCATACGCAACGTCTCTACGATTTTGAATAGTAGTCAAATCCATACTACCGTCAGGTGTTGTGTGCTGATTAGTCTCTGGATAAACTTGAAAGTTTAATCTTGCACCATTTGGATAGTTTGGAACAACAAAGTTTCTGTTTGATGTTGGATAATATCCTGTGTTGTCAAACAGTGGCGGAATTTTATCATTAGGTTTACCATATGGGAATAGTCCCATTGTCTTACCAGCTTCAATTGAACTCCATCCACAGTACTCAGTTGCGGCTTCGTATACTTTGGTAATACCTGCATGATCAGTTACAAAACACTCATGTGTTTTTTCACGCTCATCATATACGCTACTGTCAAATGCAGGATATACAACACCTTGATTTGGACCACGTAGACCAATATGTTTATAAACAGTAGTAAACTCTCCAGGATAATCACAATTAAAAATTGTTTCAGTTTCCCAACCAGTTACATGTTCACCATTATAGTTTAATGATAAAAATGTTCCTGCACCGTCAACTACTAATGCCGCGGCTTTGTCAAATCCAGAACGATAAAACGCACAAGCGGCGTGTAATTTATGATGTACATGACTGTAATCAACTACCTGTGGGTGCTGATAAATGTTTTCTTTTCTACTGATCATATTAAGTTTACGCAAAATACCTGTGTAAACATCATCACCAGTATAGTCAATACGTGCGGCGCTATCTTGTAAATTTTGTGTGTGCGCTACAACTAGATAATCTAATCTATCAGTGTATTCTCTAATCTTTAGAATTGAAGCAAATGGACCGCCGTCATATTTTTTGCGACTTAGACGCTCCTCTTCAATACTAAAAACTATCTCACCATTCTTTAGCAAGCACACTCCAGAGTTGTGTCCCCTTGCTATAGCGGCAATCCAAATATCTTTCTTCTTTGTCATTTTATATTCCTATTAAAATCCAACATATGGGCCAGGCCACGTTGCGTTTTCTGGCCAATAGTTTAATTGGTCTTGCATTCTGGCAAGTATTTCAGATAACTCATCTCTATTATAACATCTTTTCTTTAAGTCTTCAATAGACTCGACCCATTTAGTTTGCTCTTCTGGTACAGGTTTATCTGTTAATTTTGGTCTTAGTACTTCATTAAGCCATAATGTATGTCCTGTAACTGATGGATGAAACTCTAACCAAGGTTCTTTATCGTGCGGCGCTTGAAATTTCCAATATGTTTTTGGATACTTGTTAGCAATATACACACTGATAGGCTCCAACCATTTGTCTTTATAATCTATAAAGATTGGCTTTTCATAAAAGGCAAGTTGCGGAAATTCTTCCCAAATGGTAATTTCTTTTCCTTGTCTAAGATTTTCACCGTGACCTTCACCTTCAACCATATCAGTTCCCATTTTAGCCCAGTCACCAATACTAGTCATATACCACGTACACCCTGTTCCATCTAAATGATGTTGCGTCATGTGAATGTAATTCAATCCATGCATCAAATATGCTGGTTCATAAAAGAATGTTTCCATCCATTTTTGGTCATACAATTTAACATTATGGTAGTTGAACAAACTACCATACGTCTTCCAACCAGGATTTCGTTGAGGTAAACTTATTTCATGATAGAAGTCATGTCTTAAGTAAGTGCTCCATTGTACAATAATTGTATCATCTGGGCCAAAATTATGTCTAGCATTTGCTTCAGTAACTCTCTCTGCAATGGCACGATTTCCTAAACCAGATATTGCCCAGTTTTCAAAATAATCATATTCCATGCCTAAAAAATCGCCCCAAGTGGGCCAAGCATAATGTGTATAACTGCAACCAAAAACAAATAATCGTTTCATAATATAATTTTAAATTTCTTTTCTGCTAAAACTGCACCAATAGCACTAGAGCTATCACCAGGAGGATACAACGTCCAAATATCGTCCCACATATTTTCCATTTTTTTACGTACTTTTGTATTCATTGCACAGCCTCCCATGAATACTAAATTACGTGATTGTGTCCATTCTTTAGCCATAGACATAATTTCTGTTACTTGATCTTCGAATACTTCTTGTACTGCGGCAGCAACATCACTTCTATCTTTTCTAGATTTGGGCTCTTTGTTCCAATCTAAAACGCCACAATGTAAATTTTTTGTCAATTCACAAGGTCCTGAAAAATAAGATTCTATTTTCTTTTTATATTTTTTAGGATTACCTTCTTCACTCAGTGACTGTAACTTGTGTTCTTCTTTAGTTGGTTCAAGACCAATTAATTCAGTGAATGCAGAGTAAAATAGTCCTAAACTATTTGGATAACTTTTACTCCAAAACTTAACCAGTGAATTGCCCTGTGCTACCCATATACTTGCGCTTTCCCACTCGCCAATTGCATCTAATACTACAACTGCACAACGCTCAAATGGGCTTGTAAAAAATCCAGCCGCGGCATGACTTAAATGGTGACTGACATATTTTATTGGAATATTCTTAATATCATATTGTTTCAAATATATACTAGGAATTTCATATATGTTAAATGCTGATTTGTATTGTCCTGCATATAGCTGTCTAGTCTTTTTAACTAGCGGGCGTTCGTACCAATAAATTTCATCTGGATTTCCAAATGACTTTGCTTCTTTAATAATATCAGGATTCAACAATCCATCATGTTCTACACCAGTGAACTCGCTAGATAGTCGATGCCATAGCAATTTTTCATTTTCAAAAACTGCTATGCTGGCATCGTGATTAAGTGCGTTAATACCCCAGTAAATCATTTGTAAATGAATGGATCTCTGCGTCTTAGTTCTTTAATACGCTTTTTGAACTTACGTCTTTCTAAGTAAGTTTTAAACCAAAGTTTAATTTTATTAAACATATTATTTGTTGGCCATTACTATATTAGCAGAATTTGGCAGTGATGGATTTGCCTGTGGCGCACACGAAATATTATTTGGAGTCATTGTTGGTTTAGGAAGTTCTGCTGGTTTGACATAATACTTTTCTAAATTCTTTTCAACTGACTCAACAATAACATCTTCAATTTTTTCGTTCATTAACATGATGCCGTCGTTAGTTCTGTCAGCAACTTCATCCATTGTAATACGAATTGGACTATATTTGCGTAAACCTTCGCCCATGTCTAAAATATCAAACTTTTCATAATTAGGATATGACACGTTAATTGCAAATGTTGACCCAACTACTACTGTTGCTGGCTTGTCCAATGCATACGCAATATGTTGGCCTACGCTATCACAACCTAAGAAATAATCAGCACCTCTGATAACACCTGCCCACTGGCGCAAGCTGACATTTTGTGGGTGTGCTACTGGATCTTTACAGCCATGTGCCGCAAAGTCCATGCCAATTTCACTCATCATAACAACGGCATATTTCTTTTGCAACTTCTTAATGATGTCAATTACGTTTTGAGCTTCAAAACTACGGCCTGATGGATCGTGTACCATATGTTCGTGAACTTGAACGCCGCGACCAAATGGCTGGAATACTACCACTTTATCTTTTTTAGTTACTTGTCGTACTTCATTGAGGATAGTTTTGCCAGCAATAATTTCATCATTAGATAATTTTACTGTTGGTTTTGGTAAATCTCTAACACCTTTGCCGTTAATTTCAATGTCAAATGCTTGTGCTAAACTACATTTTTGATTGTAGTATTCCCATACTCTGTATGGTTCTGGAGTCACAACATCCATGTGAACAATTTTTTCATGGAAAATGTTCTTATGCCAGTTATCGTAAACTTTGTCGTATAAACTTAGATGCCCTTTGAAGAAGTCCGTACCTCCTTCGCATACAATAATGAAATCCTTGTCTGGATTTTCCTTTTGATAATTCTCTAGAGCAGGGATAGAACTAATAACTCTACCTGCTCCACCGTTAATAAAGAATGCCTTTGCTCGCATATTGACTCCTGAAATATACTATAATTTAGCACATTTTTAGCCCAGTGTCAACACTTCTGGTTTCACATAAATATGAAAAAGAGGATTGATAATGCTGAGTTTTTCTAATTTTTTCACCCGTGGGGTAAAGAACACTTTGAAGTTCAAAAATGGGGCTCAACTTGCTCATGCAGGACCTTGGGTTCAGGTGTATCCAGATACTATTATTGATGAGTGGTTTCTTGGCGATTTTATGTCTGCCGAATATACCATTACAGTAGACTATGATACTAACCACAAAGAAACAATCAAATGCTTGATGGTAGCAGGACCAAATGTGGCCAACGTGATTATATACGGTCGTGTTAATTTAGGTAAAAAATTGATTGACGTAACAGCCCAAGTCGATGGATCTAGAGCATATCTAGTAGCAAGTCCTGCAACAAATACAGGAGCTCCCCCAACAACATTTCCTGGAAGTAAGCTGATTTTTAGTGCAAATTATTTCCAAACCATTAACGAATTGACCCTGTAAAACCCTAGTATAAATACTGGTGGAGAAATAAATGACCGTAAATTATATACCATTTGATTCAAGTTTTGGCTTTAGCAGTCCCGGATTCTTTGTGGATCAAAACGGTAACGTTACTGTAAAAAGTATCAGTATCACCACAGCAGTGGCCCCAGTTACTGGGGCAGATTTTACTGTACGTGAGGTCAGCGGACAATTTGTATTTGACGATCTAGTTGGAGATAATCCAAATATATCATTAACAAAAGGTACGATTTATAAAATTGATTTGTACCTAACCAGTTTAACTTTTAATATTAGAGATTCTGGCACTGACTTTAATACTGGACTAAAGCATACTGCTACTGATGGAACAGAGTCTCTTGGTGCGGCTGCACAAGGAAAACAAACAGGCAGAATAACATTTGCAGTTCCTGATACTTCGCCGTCATTATTAAACTATGAAAGTACATTAGGCGTTCCATCAGGCAACATTGCTGTTAATGATGTATTGACAACTGGTGTTGGTTCTTTTACAAGATTAATTGTAACGGGCAACGTTACACAAAACGGAACTGATGCTGTCATAAGTTTAGCCCCAACTGGAACTGGTACAGTAACAATCAACCCAGCAGGCGGTGGCACAATTAACAATATGATAATTGGAGACAGCACTCCGTTAGCTGGAACATTTACTGATATTGTTGGCGAAACATTGAGTATTACTGATGTTATTAATATTAATCCAACAACGCCAGGAAATATTGATAACATGGCTATTGGTGCTAGTATACCTAGCACAGGTATTTTTACAAGTGTAGTTTCATCAACAACTGTTTCTGCACAAAATTATATTACAACTGGAACAGGTGTTCCAACAATTGACTCTGCATCAAGTATTGCATTAAATCCAACAACTTTTGTAAGTGTCAATAATAAACAAATTAAAAACCTTGCTCCTGCAACATTGCCAACTGATGCAGTAACTAAAGGTTATACTGATGCAAAAATTTCTGCGTTTGCGATTGCATTCGGAGCATAAAAGGATAATAAATGGGAAAGAAATTAGTTAAAAATTACGTATACACACCAGGAGTTGTTGCCCCAGGAGCCAATCCTTTTCCAAATGCAATTGAACTCATTGATGTAAACAAAAATTTTATTATTGCAGAGACTATTGCTTATATTCAAAATCAAATTAACAACAATTTTCCACCGTTTGTTAATTACACTTATAACTCTGCTCTTTGTAAACGTGATGTTGGCTATGTGCTAGAAGCATACTTACATGATTTGCGTTGGGGCGGGAATAAAGATACTAGATTTGTTGCTACAAGATATTGGATCAGTGGTAAGGCGCAAATTGACGGAGACAGAACTCCAGAAGAATACGCACATGAGTTCGTTAAAGAGCTGATCAACACAAATATTTTAACCAATGTTTCATCAACTCCATATCAAACTGCTATACCTCAAGTGACAAAAACGCTGACTGCTGAACCAGGGTCAACTGCAAGAATTATTGAACTCAGTACAATTATTAAAGATGTTATTATCAATGGTGTTAGTGCGTTACCAACACTAGTGTCAAGTCAAGCAACTATTAGAATACCTGGTCAATATAAGACAAGTGATTTCTTATTAATTACAAATACCACCAGAAACGAAATACTTTACAATTTTAGTGATCCAGATTATGCGGCAAGTATACATTATGACGAGTATGCAGACCCAAGTTTTCCAACGTTTTTACAACGTACTGACGGTATTACAACTGTCACACTGACTAGAGATACAAGTAGACATTTAAGCAGTGACAAAATTCAAATCTTTATTGAAGATAAAGAATTACGAATTAGACCATATGATTTTGGCACTGATGCTATTGAGCGTATGCGTATGGCTGCACCACAGTCTATGCTTGACGCTGACTTTGAGTACGGGCTACAGCCAACCAAGTGGCAAGCTATTGCTACACAACGAGGATATCCTGCAATTTATGAATTGCCAGGAACTGACACGCCGGTTGTTAACGTAGTAACAGATGCTAGTGCTGGCACAAGTGGTGTTGGTGCGTCGTTGATTACAGTTACTACTCTTGCTCCTCATAACTTAGTACTTGGTCAGCCAATTACAATTAAAGCACTTGCTAATTCAATTACTGGATTTAACCGTGCTGAAGGTTCATTTGTTGTTAATTCAGCTCCAACAGCAAGTTCATTTACCTATTACTCACAAGCAAAGGTAGGAACAACTAACGGTCAAGTATTGTCAACAACATATACACAATTAAGAAAAGCGGCATTTTATACAGGAGCCGCAATAGGACAGCCAACATTTAGTGTGTTCAGTAATGGTGCTAGTGGAACGTTTACTACATCTTTAGGAGTTATCCAAGGTGTTGACATTTTACCATTTACTGGCACTGTTCCTGAAGTTGGATCTCCGTTAAGTGCTACTGGCATTCCTTTAGGTACACAGGTAACTGCGGTAACTGGCCCAGGCGGTATAGCAGTAACAAAAAATATTCAGTATTCGTCTAATATTGGAGATACTGAAATTAATTTAGACGATGCATCTGACGTAGTTGCTGGCTTTGCAGTAGATAATGGTACAGGAACTGCTGTTTATGTAACTGCCGTCAACAACTTAGTGGCATCATTATCTGCACCACTAACAGCACCCAAAAAAGGTAGTATTGGGTTAAACACAATGGTAGCAGGTCAAAATATTAATCCAGCTGGTATTGATGCAACATGGACTGTTGAAAGAACTAGTGGGACATATACAGTTACTAAAGTTAATTCAGGTACGGGCTATGCTGTTGGAGACAAAATTAGATTAGACGGTAATCAATTAGGCGGAAACAGTGGAACTAATGATATTTTGATTCGTGTTACAGGAGTTAACGTTAGTACTGGTGCAATTACAACATATACATTCTCTGGTGTTGCGGCAAGCGGTGATGCAACTTACACAGGCATATTCCCGCAAAATTTAAACAACGCAGGTGTTGGTGCACAATTTAATGTGGTAGTATCAAATACAAACTATAGTGTAACAGTTGCTACTGCTGGAACTGGTTATAAAGTTACTGATAGATTGAAATTTTTAGGTACTGCATTTTTAGGCACAAGCCCATTAAATGATTTAGAAATTCAAGTCACCTCTGTTAACGGTTCAGGAGGAATTACTGGATTTTCATCAGTTGGTGTTGGACCATTAACTACTGCAACTTTTAATAACGTAGTTTATAGTACAGTTGCAGGTGGGTCTAATGCACAGTTTACTATTAACAGAAGTGGTACAAGTTATATTGGCGTAATTGATAACGGTGGATCTGGTTATTCAATTGGTGAGACATTTACTATTTTAGGTGCCGCACTTAATGGCGCTACTCCAGCAAATAACTGTACACTAACTGTAAACGGTGTTGATGGCTCAGGTCGTATTATTTCTTTAACAGTAAGTGGCACTGGTTTAGACCAAGCAACATATAACGGACAAAACGGACAATATGTAACAGGTAATGGTTGTGCTTTCACAGTCAATCGTATTACCGGCACATATACTTTAAGTAACACATCACCTGGTTTCAACTATGTAGTTGGCAACAAATTAAAAATTGATGGCGGAGGACTTGGCGGTAGTTCAACTGTTAACGATATTGAAATTACCATTACAATTATTAATGGTAGTGGCGGTATCGTAGACTTCACTTTTACAGGTACAGGTGTATCTAGTGATGCAACTTATACTGCAATGATGGGTAACAATAGAAACCCATTAGGTTCTGGCGCAAGATTTGATGTTACAAGAAGTGCTGGCGTTTACACTAACGTTGCAGTAGGTGACCCTGGCGCAGATTATCTAGTAGGCGATAGAATTTTAATTGACGGTGCAAACGTTGAAGGAATAACTGTTACGCATGATATTTCAATTTACATTAGCAGTACTGATCCAATTACAGGCGGTATAGCAGGTATCACATTTAGCGGAAGTGCTTACCCTGGTGAAGCTGTTGATTTTTATTCAACAATTACTATGAGTGATTTGACAAGTGGCCCAATTGTTTCATCAGCCAACGTGTCTTTTAGTGCGATTGCAACTATCAAAGTTGATTGGCCAACTGCTCATGGTTTAGTTCCAGGATCTAGTATTCTTGTTGCTATTAGTAGTAGCGGAACTAATCATCAATTTGCTGGCGGCCCATACTTTGTTGAAGAGATTCCTAGTCTAACCAGTATCAAATATATTGCTCGTGCAACTGGATCAATTCAAACAGCAGGTATTTTAGGAGTGGTATATCCTAGAACAGATAGTTACTTCATTCACAGACCATACGATGGCGGTGTACAGTTAGGTACAGGCGGACCACAACACGGTGCGCAGGCAATTCGTATGAGTAAAAAGTATATTCGTTATCAATCTGGTAAAGGTATTATGTATACGACTGGTGCACTATTTGCTCCAAGTTATGATTTACGTAGTGCAACGGCAACTGGCACAACTGTTGGTTCATTCATTACATTTGAAACTGATGATGTTGATCACGGCTTTCAGGTTGGCGGTGGAATTAGAATTTTAGGTATTGTAACACCTGGATATGACGGGGAATACAAAGTAGTTGATATTATCAACGAGCGTATATTTAGAGTACAAGCACAAAAAACATTGGGTTCAACAACAGCCCAACTTAGCGATCAAAGCCAAGTTTCAATTAAAAATTGGCATGGTGCCACTGTGCGAGCAGGAGCTTTTGATGATCAAAACGGAATGTTTTGGCAGTATGACGGACAGCAATTAGCAGTTGGTCGTAGATCTAGTACTTTCCAAATTGCAGGAACAGTGAGTATTACAGTTGACACAAACTTAGTAACTGGTGTTAATACTCGTTTTAGAGATCAATTGGCAGTAGGAGAACGTGTTGTTATCAAAGGTATGACACATGTGGTTACTAATATTACTAGCCAAACATCAATGACAGTTAATCCAGATTATCGTGGTGTTGTTGATGCTGTAGCAAGTAAGATGTGTGCAGTTAGAGATTTGATTGTTAAACAAAGTGATTTTAACTTGGATACACTTGATAAAAATGGTCCAAGTGGTTACTATCTTGACATCAGTAAAATGCAGATGATTGGTATTCAGTACAGCTGGTACGGTGCTGGTTTTATTGACTTTATGCTACGCGGTGCTGACGGTAACTTTGTGTTTGCACATAGAATTCGTAACAGCAACGTGAACACAGAAGCGTTTATGCGTACTGGTAACTTGCCAGTGCGTTATGAAGTTACTAATGAAAGTGCTAATAGCGCATTGTTGAGTGATATAACTGCTAGTTCAACTAACTTGCCTTTATATGACGCACAATTTTTCCCAACGGATGGCGGACTGGTGTATATTGATAACGAAATGATTCGTTATACAGGTGTTAGTGGAAATATATTAACAGGGTGTACTCGTGAGGCTCCTTATACAAACTTTGCGGCTGGAGCACAGCGTAACTATCTAGCAGGTCCTGCGGCGCCACACACTGCACGTACAGGCGTTGTATTAATTAGCAATACAATTACTCCAATTATTAGTCACTGGGGTAGTGCTATTTTAACAGACGGACGCTTTGATGAAGATCGTGGTTACATTTTTAACTACCAAACAACTGGTTTGGCAGTATCGTTAGTTAAACAAACAGCTTTCTTGATTCGTCTAGCACCTAGTGTATCCAACGCCATTGTTGGAGATTTAGGCGAACGTGAGTTATTAAACAGAGCGCAATTATTATTACAAGCTCTTGAAGTTACACCTGTATCAGGCGGCACAGGTAGTATTGTGGTTGAGGGTGTATTGAATCCAGTTAACTTCCCAACTGATCCAACTCTAGTTACTTGGCGTTCATTAACTTCATCAGGCCAGCCAAGTTTTGCACAGCTGGCAGCTGGTTCATCTGTAACTTGGAATGGAGGCGGATCAGGATTTAGTGCATCGACTGCTTATGCATCTGTTAATAGACAGACATATTTGTATTTTACTAGTGCAAGTATAGCAAACTTAAGAGTTGGTAACGCAGTAACAAGTTCGTTCTTCCCAGGTGGTACTACAGTTACATTTATTAGTGGCGAATTTAATAGTGGCGGAACACTATATAGATTCATTTATATGTCACAAACAAGTAACGGAAATATTACTACTGGAACAAGCATAACATTTGGTACTCCTGCGTATGCACAGCCAGGTGAAACTGTTTTCTCAACAGTTAGTGCTCCAGGATCAACTAACGTACTTGAATTAGGCAATTTGAAAGAACTTACGAACACTACATTAGGTGGTCGTGGTACATATCCAAACGGTCCAGACGTGTTGGCAATTAACGTTTACTTGACAGCTGGTACTGACATTTCAACAAGTATTAACTTACGTTGGGGTGAAGCGCAGGCTTAAGCCAGAATATCCAAGACTGTTTGTAGTTTTTCTTTAATAGTCTTGTTGTTAAGTGTATTTTTAAGACCTTGGTGTAAAGGTTTAGGACTAGTAGACATTTTACACCAAGCGTATCCAGTATGTTCATGGTTTAGTTTTGGTATAAATTCTTCATCTATTATAAGCAAGTATGTGTGATAACTAAATTTGTCATCATTGCTTGTGAATAATTCTAGAGGAATAACTTTTCTAATTTGAGGTAATTCACCAACTTCCTCAATAATTTCACGTTTTAGACTTTCGTAAGTACTAACATCACTTTCTTCTTGTCTACCGCCAACAATTCCCCAAGTGCCAGCAGTACGCCCTTGATTGCGTAATACAAACAAAAATCTTTTTGAATTTTTAGCGTAAAAAAGTGCGCCACTACAAACTATATTTGATGTCATAAAACAATGCGCCAATCACCAGCAGGATAAGAACCTTCCATACTCTTAGTCCATTCCCCGTTTTCCCACTTGTATTGAACTCCTGTATAAATGTTAGTTATGTAGGTTAGTTCTGTGGTGGCTGCGCTATTGAAAACAACTGACCAAGTATTTCCATCCCATGCAATAATATCATTGGCATTTGCACGTAAAAAAGTTGTACCATCGTTGTTCCTAAAATACGAAACACTATCAGCATAACTTGTAATACTGCTTGGATTTACTTCATCTAATATTAAAAATCTTAAAGAAGTGTTTCTAGCTGGCAAGTTTTTGCCAGGATCAATAATTGCGTCAATCGTGCCACGTGCAGTATTTTGATTAAATCCAGTAGCACCAAATCTTTTTCCTGTAGTATCAATTAGTGTATCACTAGGTAATGAGTTAGAATTAAATGTTAAATTCATTAAACGTTCATCATTGGCATTTAATGTAATAGTTGCTTCAGCTGTTAATCCGTCTGGTTTAACAAGTGTGATCTTACTAACACCACCAATAAATTTGCCTGGATATTTTTCTAATACCATTCGCCAATCAATATTTTCGCCCAACTTTGTGCTACGAGATTCAAAATCATTTGCAACACCTTCAACGTGGTTTAATAATTGAGCAACGTATTGTGGAGAACCAGACGTTGCATTGTTAGTCACTAGTAATCCGTAACCGTCAATAGTCACAGCCTGTCTGCTGATAACTGTACCTTGTAAAATGTCTGTACTAACATTACCTTCTTCGTCAAAAATACGTGCAATGATGCTAGTAATAACACCCATGCGTTTAACTTTGGCAGGCGGGCTCAACCATATTGGAGCCATAAATGTTAAACTGGCAATTTCTAATTCTTGATCACCAGTTGGAATAATTTGATTAGTATAATCAATACCCATCAATTCTAACGTTGTTAAACTAGTCCAATCAACATAGTTACTAGTTGTTTGAATGTCGATTGCAGGATTGAATAAAACAATAATTTGTTCTAAAATTTGTAATTTTTGTTCAATGTTAGTTGTCCAAATATCAGCTTTGAGTGTTAGCTGATAAGGGTTTGGCATTAAGCGTTCAACAGTTACATCGTTGCCCTTAGTATTTTGCCATCCATCAACTTCATCATACTCGCGTTCTCTAATATTGACCTTGCCTACAAATGTTGGATCTTGCATACGGGCACGACTTAACTCTAATGCTTGAACATATACAGCAATAAAAGGTGCTTGCATTAAAAAGTTTTCACTATTTTGACGCATAACACTGGCAACTTGTTTGTTTGTATTTCCAAATCTTACTGGAACTTCAACAACATTGCCCTTGTTATCAATGTATCCAATACCACTCAACGCTCTAATAAACTGAGTAATATAACGTCTAATCTGTCCGTCGTAGTAGTATTGTAGCATTAATTGTCCGCCTTAGGTTTTAATTTTTTAGCAATATCGCCAGCTTGACTTAATGATTGACGCTCGTCAAATTCCATTGTACCAAGTGTAGTTTTGTTTGTATTATTAATGAAACTTGTTTTTTGATTCATTCTTGTACTTGTATTGGTCATTGTCATGCGTAGCTTATCTTCAAATTTAGCCCACTTACGACCATCATACCTAAATAATTTATTAGGCATGAAATCTGTTCTCAAATAATACTGTCCTTCTTCTGCAGAGTCTGGAAATTGTACGCCCATTCCTTCTAACTTATATCCATTAGGAGGTACCCCGTCTTCAACTAAGTATCCAAGATAATAATTTTGACGAGGGCTTTTTAAAGTAATGCTAGTATCCAAGCCAATTGTACTTGCGTCAACTACTGTTTGACTAGCATCACTTAACATGACTTTACCATCTCTATCTACAGGAACCATCCACAAATGATCAGTATTGTATCCACTTAATGGAGCATCTGCTTCAGCTTGTGCTAGTATAGCATTGTTGATATCCATGTTTAAATTATAACTGCTCATTAAGTCACGTAGTGAGCCAGCATCGCCATCTTGTGCATATGGACTATTTGGATCTTCAGCAGTCTTGTCAAGTATGTCTGAAAATTCTTGACTGTCTACTAGTGGTTTACATTTAACTTTTAATAAATGTGGATACCAAGTTGCACTAAATCCTTCGTTAGGACGTAACACATCTTCAACTACATAAAATCTACGTAGTGCAACCTTTGCTTCATTTAAAGCATACGGATCTTTTAAGTGAGGTAATTCTAAAACGTCACCGCTCATAATTTTACGACCTAGTTGTTTGACTGAATCGTTCAAATGAAAGTGAACAAAAATTGTATCGTTAGCCAAGAACAAGCCAAATTGGCTTAAACTCCAATCTAGTTGTTGCATATTATAAATGCAACGTATTACATAGACATCATCACTATATTTTCTATCTCTATTTTCTAACAACAATAAATCTTGAATACCTAACTCTGGAATAGCGTTATTTTGTACAGGCTGTCCAGGTGTTGCAGTTGATTCATCGGGGCTTTTTGGGCCTTCATATTTGTGAATATAGACATCTGTCCCGCCTACCATGAATTGCTCCAGGATAGTACGGTCAAAGAACTTGTAATCGTTTGCTTTTTCAGGGCGGTATAGGGATAGTCTTGGCATAGTCTTATATTTATTGTTATTCAATCAGGTAAATATGTGTATGAGTGAACTGATCGATACCCTAAAAGAAGAAAAAGAACGAGTGTTTGGCTATGTCAAAACCTTTTTAGGTGATGGCATGATTGACGTTGAGCTAGATCCCAAGCACATGGAAATTGCGCTGGAGAAAGCTCTTGCAATTTACAGACAACGAGGTACTCCTAGCGTAGAAGACAGTTACGCTTTCTTGGATCTAGTCCAAGATCAAAACGAATATATTATGCCTAAAGAAGTACAAGAAGTACGTGAAATTTTTAGACGTAGTATTGGTTCAAGAACAGGCGGCGGTGATGGCGGAACATTGTTTGAGCCATTTAACTTAGCCTATACAAACACATATCTGTTATCTAGCTCAAACATGGGCGGATTAGCAACATATTTTATGTTTGCAGGATATCAAAAATTAGTTGGTAAAATGTTTGGTAGTTACATTAACTTCCAATACAATCCAACTAGCAGAAAACTAGTTATTTTACAGCGTCCACAAAGCAACGAGCGTGTGCTATTACGTTTGTATAATAATCGTCCAGATTTTAGTTTGCTACAGGACACCTATGCTGGCATTTGGCTAAAGGAATATACTTTAGCACAATGTAAAATTATGATAGGCGAAGCTCGTGAAAAATTCGGAACAATCGCTAGTCCACAAGGCGGAGTGCAACTTAATGGCTCTGCAATGAAAAAAGAAGGCATGGACAAGAGCAAAGAATTAGAAGACGAATTGAAGAAGGGCGATCCAGCAGGTATGGGCGGTTATACCTGGGTAACTGGTTAAAATTCAGTCTTGACTATACTGTAAAAATTCTGTAATATATAAAGTATCAGCTGGGGGATACTATGATTATAGGATTTGTAGGTTTTATTGGTTCAGGCAAAGATACTGCCGCAGACTACTTGGTCAACTTTCACGGATTTCGCCGTGATTCATTCGCAAATACATTAAAAGACGCGGTAGCATCCGTTTTTGGTTGGGACCGCGTTCTGCTGGAAGGGCGAACAAAAGAAGCAAGAGAATGGCGTGAGCAACGAGATGAGTGGTGGAGTCAACGTTTAGGGCGTGATATTACTCCACGCTGGATCTTACAATATTGGGGCACTGAAGTTTGTCGCCAAGGATTCCATGATGACATTTGGATTGCTAGTTTAGAAAACAAAATGCGTAAAACTACTGATAACATTGTTATTAGTGATGTGCGTTTTCCTAACGAAATTAAGGCAATCCACAATGCAGGTGGCAAAGTTATTCGCGTAAAACGTGGTGAAGAACCTGAATGGTACGATGCCGCAGTAAGCATGAATAAAGGGCAAGTTCAAAATATGACATGGGCTATTAGCAAGGACAAAATTGCTAAATTAGGAATTCATGCTAGTGAAACTGCTTGGGTTGGTGGGGACATTGATCTTGTCATTGAAAATGACGGCACTATTGATGATCTATACGAAGCAATTAGAAGTCAGGTAGAAGATCACCCTGTTTCCAACCTAATCCCTGCTTAACTAAAATCCTTTGGCAGTTAGCACATACTGTCTTTAGGTTATCATGACGGCAATTGTTAAGATTGCCGTCAGCATGATAAACATCAAATATTGCGGTATGTGTACTTGAAACGCCGCACTTGTCACATTTGTTTTTCTTTTTATAACCAGCTCGAACCCATCTAGGTTCTTGAACTGTTGTTCCACGAGCACAACTATCGCAAACACTTCTATAATGTGTTTTGCCTTCTTTATGATAGTTAACTGCGGCAAGGTTTTTCTTACAACTTTTGCATAAAGGACGTTTCATTAAAATACTTAGCCCTTTTCGTGCCCTTTTCAATGCGGTATAACCATTGAAATATTAGAAATATCACTAAATATTACTGAACATAGATCCCTAAGGAGATTAAGACATGGCACAACTAGGATCACCTGGCGTACAAGTTAACGTCATTGATGAGAGTTTTTATAATCCTGCAACGCCAGGAACAGTACCACTGGTATTGTTTGCAACCGCGCAGAACAAGACAAATGCTTCGGGCACTGGAGTAGCCGCCGGCACACAGGCTTCGAACGCAAACACGTTATATTTGGCAACTAGCCAAAAAGATTTAACAGATAGATTTGGCGTACCTACATTCCAAAAGGATGCAAGTGGCAATGCTATTCAAGGTAGTGAACTTAATGAGTATGGTTTATTTGCAACCTATAGTTTCTTAGGCGCAAGTAATAGTGCATACGTGTTACGTGCCAATGTTGACTTGGCTGCACTACAAGGTCAAGCAAGTGCTCCTACAGGCGATCCTGAAGCTGGTACATACTGGCTTAATACAGCAAGTACACGTTTAGGCATTTTTGAATGGGACGCTGACGCACAAGATTTCGTAAGCAGATCAGTAACAGTATTAAACAATGAAACAGATGTAATTGACCTTGTTGATTACGAACCAAAAGCAAGTATTGGTGTAGCAGGTGCATACGCAGTTGTTACTGTAGCAGATTCTAATGTACTTTGGTACAAAAACCAAGACAATACTTGGGTAAAAGTTGGTAGTAAGAGTGGCGATAGTCCTTCATATTCAGACAGCCTAACATGGGCACCTGCAACAGATTGGAGTTCAAGTCATCCAGCTTACACAGCAACATTGCCAGTTGATGGCAATGGAGCAGTAATTCCTGTTGCAACTGATACAACATTCACTATCGCAACAGTAGACGTTGACGGTACAACTGTAATTGGAACACAAAGAACTGTTTCAATTGCAACAACTGATATTACCCCAGCTCTAGTTGCTGGTAAAATCCAAACAGCATTACAAGCAACTGACACTATCAGAGCTCGTTTAGTTGGATCTGGTGACGGTACTGCATATGAATTATACAGTACAAACGGTCTAGCAATTAAAGTTAGCTGTACAGGTGACGCACTTTATGCGGCTGGTCTAACAACAGCAAATTCTGGTTCAGTTAGCAAGTTGTTCAATGCTCCAGGCACACAATTTAGCAGCCACACAAATATTCCATTTTGGAGAACTAACGACACAGTAACAGTTAACACTTTACCAGTTAATAGTTCACGTCCAGACGGAAGTATTTGGGTTAAAACAACTGAATTTAACACAGGTGCAAAATGGTATGTTAGCCGTTACAACGGTGATACTAAATTGTTTGAAAGCAAAACTGCACCAGTATACGAAGGCGCGGCAAGTGCATTAGTAGGTTTAGATTCTGCAGGCGGTGGTGCAACCATTGCCGTAGGAACATTGTTTGTAAATGCGAATTATGATGCAGACGGTATTGTTAAGTTCAAATTAACTGCACGTAACACAGCAGGTGCAACAACTATTTCAACAACTGCGGTAACAAGTGTTAACCCTCCAGCATTTAGCGGATCTGGCAACATTACTATTGCAGTAACACAAAAAGGTTTAACAACACTTTCAACAGGCACAGTTAGCGTAACTAGTGCTACAGATTTTGACGAATTTGTAGAAGCTGTTCAAGCATTAAACTTACCAAACTTACTTGCAAGTTTCAATGCATCAACTAACCAAGTTGTTTTAACACATCAATTAGGCGGTGAAATTTACTTAGGTCACAGCGGTGCAACAAATCAATTAGCAGTATTAGATTTTGGAACAACTGTACAAACAGCTCCAACTGGTAGTGCTTATGACAAAGTTGGCACAAACTGGATTGATTTAACTGACTTCACAAGTTTAAGTTATTTGGCACAGCCAACACAACCATCAAGCACACCTGCTGATGGCACATTGTGGTATGCAAGCTATCAAGATCAAGTTGATATGATGATTCATGATGGTACAAAGTGGGTTGGTCTACGCAACTATACAGATTTTGCAAATGCAACTGTGTTTGTACAAGCCAGCAAGCCAACATTAACAACAGCACAAAAAACTTACAAAGGACATATTTGGGTTGATACAAGTGATCAAGACAACTATGGTAAGACAATTAAGCGTTGGAACTTTGCATTACAAACTTGGGATCCAGTTGATACAACTGATCACACAAGTCAATATGGTATTATTTTTGCTGATGCTCGTTGGAGTACAGCTGGTGCAAATGCTTCGGCAGCAACAATTTCTGCTCTATATACTTCAAACTATGTAGATCCAGATGCTCCAGATCCAGCGGCTTATCCACGTGGAACATTGTTATGGAACACACGTAGAAGCGGATTTAATATTAAACAATACAAAAAAGGTTACATTACAACTAGTGCAGCCAACGTTAGATATCTTGATGAAGTAATGACAGGTTACGCAGAAGACCGTTGGGTTAGCGTAAGTGGTCAAGATTTAAATCAGGTTTCATACTTTGGTCGTCAAGCGCAACGTGCTTATGTTGTTGGTCAACTAAAAGCAACAATTAATAGTAATCAACGTATTCTAGACGAAGACAATATTTTCTTCAACTTAATTGCTTGCCCAGGTTATCCAGAATTAATCAGCGATATGGTTAATTTGAATAACTCACGTAATGGTACAGCACTTGTAGTTGGTGACACACCACTACGCTTGCCAAGTGACGCAAACAGTTTAGTTAACTATGGTACAGACTATTACAACAGTGGTATTGATGGCGAATTAGGCTTACACACAAACAGCGATCATTTAGCAGTTTACTACCCAAGTGGTTTAACAACTGACCTAAGTGGTAGCAACGTTGTTGTTCCTCCAAGTCACATGATGCTACGCACTATTGCAACAAGCGATCAACGTAGCTTCCAATGGTTTGCTCCAGCTGGTACACGTCGTGGTGGTATTTCTAACGCAACAAGCGTTGGTTACCTAAGCAACGGTAGCTTTATTCCAGTTAGTTTGAACCAAGGTGTTCGTGACCAAATGGCGCAAATTAAAGTTAACCCAATTACAAATATTCCTGGCGCAGGTTTAGTTGCATTTGGACAATATACTAAGAGCGGTGTTAATAGTAGTTTAGATCGTATTAACGTAGCACGTTTAGTCAGCTACTTAAGACGTCAATTAGGAATTATTACTAAACCATTCTTGTTTGAACCAAACGACAAACAAACACGTAGCGAAATTAAAAACGTTTGCGAAAGTTTAATGTTGGACATGGTTAGCTTACGCGGTATCTATGACTTTATCGTAGTATGCGACGAAACAAACAACACTTCATCTGTTATTAGCAACAATCAGCTTTATGTAGATATTGCGATTGAGCCAGTTAAGGCAGTTGAGTTCATCTACATTCCATTGAGACTGAAGAATGTGGGCGATATTAAGTCACGTCAATAATTAAGGAGCTTATAAATGGCAATTTCAAGTCTAAGCAGATTTACAGTCCCAATTCCAGGGGGACAGAGCGCAACTAGTCAAGGTTTATTAATGCCTAAGCTCAAGTATCGCTTTCGCGTACTATTGGACAGTTTTGGCGTAACAAAACCAACAACTGAGCTTACCAAGCAAGTTATGACTGTTGCAAGACCAAACGTACAATTTGATAGTCAAACTATTGATGTGTATAACAGCAAAGTATTCTATGCTGGTAAGCACACATGGCAACCTATCCAAATGTCAGTACGTGATGATGTAAACGGTCAAGTAAGCCGTTTAGTTGGTGAGCAAGTACAGAAACAATTTGACATGCTAGAACAAGTAAGTGCGGCTTCAGGCAGCGATTACAAATTCACAATGCGTGTTGAATTACTAGATGGTGGTAACGGCGCACAAGATCCAGCAGTATTAGAAACTTTTGAGTTGTATGGTTGCTTCTTAACTGATGTTAACTACAATGAACTTTCTTATGCAGAAAGCGGACCAGTTGACATCCAAATGACAATCCAATATGATAACGCACTACAATTAAATGGTGCTGGAAATCCAAATGGTATTGGTACGTTTGTAGGTCGTGCTCTACGTCAGACGCTGACAGGTTAATAAACTCGGGAGCAGATCGTCGAGAGACACTCAAAACCCAGCTTAGGCTGGGTTTTTTGTTATAACTAAATATTGTTATGGCTAACATATTCACTAATCTTTTGGATTCTGCGGCAGGCGACCTAAAGAATACCAACTTAAAAGACTATGCTCACGCTAGTAGACTGTTTGTACAAAACTTTTACAGGCTAGCACCTAAGCATGGTTTCCTTTATTTTGTTCGCTTTAGACTGAATCCTGCGGTTGCTGACCAACAATATTGGGGCAACGTGATGAGAGATTTAGAATTAGGCATGTTGGTCAAAAATGTTGATTTGCCTAAAATTCAATTTGATGGCGAAGTATTGAATGTATATAATCGTAAGCAACCAGTATACACCAAAATAAATTATAATCCAATTAAGATGTCTATGCATGATGATAATTCAGGCCTAGCTAGAGAATTTTGGCAATTATATTATCAATATCATAGTGCAGACAGCTACTACGGCGGGGTGAATGCCGCACCTAATACACAACCAATTCGTGTTAATAATAGATATCAAAAACCAACGCCAGTTGTAATACAAGCTGTTACACCAGGAAAAAAATCATCTGATCCAAATGGTGCCACTACAGATTCAGCACAATATGGTTTAGACACTTATACCAATGAACCATTGATTAAAAGTATTGAAATTTATCAAATGAGTCGTAAGGTGTTTTTCCTACATACGCTTGTTAACCCTGTAATTAGAAACTGGGACATGCCAACATTAGATTCGTCAGCAACTAAAACGTTAGAGCATACTTTACAAATTGAATACGAAGGCGTTTATTTTGGTAAAGGTAGAGTAAGTAGAATTGATCCATCAAATTGGACTGACTTACACTACGATTTGAATCCAAGTCCAATTGGCGGAATGTTTGGAAGAAGTGATGGTGGCTTGTACGGACCATACGGTCTTATTAAAGATGGTACTGATTTATTTTCAGACCTGCAAGGCATTGCAGAAAATCCAAATTATGATCAACGTGCCGCACTGGCAACATTATTAAAAGCAAGTAGAGTTATCAGCAACGCAACTAATTTAAACACTGAGTTGGCCAAACAACAAATACGTGAAGCAACAGAGCGTTCAATTAGTTTTGTTATTTCAAATCAAGTTGGTGGTAATGTTGCAGATTTACAAATATCAAAGTCAGGGGCATCAAGTACAACAACTGATGCAAGTGCAAAACAAGTGTCACCTTCATCAGTATCAACTGGAACAAATACTGGTACTCCAGATACGGGCCAATCACAAGTAAAATCAGGAAACTAAGGATATAAAATGGCAGTCTATTCAAACCTACCAGAAAAAGAAGTTGTTACTAACATTGACAAAATTGTAAAATATTTTGACAATTATTATTCTCCAGCAACTGATTTAGAAGTACAAAACATTGATGTGTTAAGTGGATTCTTTGAAAGTAAAGGGTTTGACGTTAACACAGCAAAAAATATTTCATACATTATTTTAAAAACTGCCAAAGAAAGTAACTACAGCGTACAACAAGTTATTGACGGTTTGCGAGATTATGATCCAATTCAATTAAACGACTTTTTAATAAGTCTTTTAAATTATAATAGAGTAAAAAGTAGTGCATTGGGTGTTATTAAGAAGACTAACCCAATTGACCATGTAAAACGAAATATAGTAGCATGAGCTTAAACAAGTTTGCTAAAGGACGGTTTCTTTTAAAAAACCCTACCAAGTATGTGGGCAACAAAGAGCCTATATATAGAAGTAGTTGGGAATGGCATTTTATGCACATGTGTGACAACCATCCTAACATTACCAATTGGGCTAGCGAAGGTGTAAAAATTCCTTATCAGTGCCCATTAACAGGCAAGCATACAATTTATGTTCCAGACTTTTTAATACAATATCAAGATAAACAAGGAACAAGAAAAACAGAATTAGTTGAAATAAAACCAGCAAATCAAATGCTGAAGGAGCGAGTAGGTAAAAATGTCTACAATCAAGCCCAATATGTTAAAAATCAAGCAAAGTGGGCGGCGGCTGGGGCCTGGTGTAAGCAGAACGGAATTATCTTTAGGATAATTAATGAGCAAGACATTTTTCATAACCCTAAAAAGAGAAAGAGATGACAAAGAAATTAGAAGAGTTACTCAATCTTCCTCCATCAGAAAAGAAAGTTGCTGAGGAAATTATTGACCCAAAACTTGTAGAAGAAAGTGCAGAAACACGTCTTCGTACAATTGATGAATTTGACAAAATTAGTGCCGCACTACCGCAAGTAAAGGGATTAGGCGACATGAGCGATGGCGAATTAGACGCACTAGCTCAACGTGCCACGGACGCATATGATGACCTAATGGACTTGGGTATGAATGTAGAAGCACGTTATGGAAGCCGTATTTTTGAAGTTGCATCAAGTATGCTTAAGAATGCTATTGATGCTAAATCAGCTAAAATTGATAAGAAATTAAAGATGATTGAACTTCAGCTTAAAAAGCAAAAATTAGATCAAGATTCCGGAGAAAGTGGGGAATCTGGACTTATTGAAGGACAGGGTTATATCATTGCAGATCGTAACAGTATACTTCAAAAGTTAAAAAACATCGATAAATAATCTAAAGGGATTTAAAACATGAAAAGCCTAAAAGAATACATTGCAGAGTCATTAAACGCTAAAAAGTACCCATTCAAAATTAAAGTTGCTGGGGACTTGGTTGAGGACTTTGAAAACAAATTAAAGACTGTATTAGAAAAATACAGCGTAGATTCACTGTCTAAAAACAGTACAACTCCAATTCAAAGTTTACCGTTGGATTTTCCTAAATTACGTAACACGCAAGTTACAATTTATGATACAACGTTAAGCTATCCAACCACACAATACGAACTTCACGAATATATTTGTAACAATTTAGGTATTGGTGCAGACAATGTTGTTGTTCGTAGCCCTAACGATCCAACTGAAGCATATCAACAAGAAACTGAGCCACGTAAGGGTGCATTGTTAAATGACCCAGATTACAAAGAAGCTGGTAAGGTAAAGAGTGAAAATTATTTTGGTGCAAAATACAATCAAAACTTGCTAAAAGAACTTGCTAAAGAAACTAAAGCACGTCGCAAAGAACAAGGTTATAAAGTACCAACTGAGGGCGAACAATCAGGACCTGATTACAGCAACACTAGTTCTGCAAGTCCTGTTGGTAGCAAGGCTTAAGGATTCATTATGCAGATGCGAGATTTAGTTAAACGTTTAGACACTTTGTCTGAGGCACCAATGCCAACAGGCACAATGCCAGTTGCCTTAGATTTAAAATCCCTTGATGATCTAAAGCGTACTAATCAAAATTTGTACAAACAAATTTTACAAAACAATCCGCAACTTGCAATGGCAGATGTTGGCGCCAGTGTTAACCAACAACAAGTTCCAGCAACTGGCGGAACTCCTGCAAATGGTAATCAACAATCTACAAACACACAACAAACAAGTTCTAATACAGCTCAACAAACAGGGCAACAACTGCCACAAGCATCTCAACCTGCGCAGTCTAATGCGCCAGGTCAACAACCAATTGGTAAAAATTCATCATCACAAATTCCTCCATCACCAACACAAAAGCGTCCACAAGAAGGATTTGAAAGATTCAGTGCTGATTTATCAGAACTAACAGAATCATTATTAGAAGCTGGATACGACGACACTCCAAGTGATGGAACTAAAAAAGATGACACTGGAGCAACAATACCCAAAGGTCAATTATATCGTGATGCAAGTCTTGGAGATTACTGGAAAGTAACTGGTGGAATCTCTCCTTACGTTAGCGGTGACGGAAGTAGAAAAAGATTTAGCAATTGGGGCAAGTCAGATGATTCAGATGCAGCCGACTCAACAGATACACAAACACTTCTTAGAGGTCTTCCAAAAGGTATTGACGATGTACGCTCTGCTTTTTTCTCTAATCCTTTAAAAGGTATTCCTGCCGCAATAGATACACGTTTACGTTCCAAACCACCTGGAGAAGCTGAGTGGGGAATGGATCCATATAACCTAAGTCAAAAAAATTATGGTGATGTAATTAACGCACAAAATAGAGTAAATCAGCCAGGCGCTGGAATTACCCCAGGCGGGTTCTATGAGCCAATTGCGACACCATTGACTAATTATTTGGCAGGTACTGCTATTACCAAAGGCACAGGTGCAGTTGGTGGTGCTATAAAAGATTACGCAACTGACAAGTTTGGTGACTGGCGTTCTAACGCTAACATGACAAAAAGTGAACTAGAAGCACTAATTGTTCAAGGTGCAGAAAAAAGATCAAAAGATTGGGACAAAAATCCTGAAAACAGAAAAAGAAATGGGCCAGTAAAACCATCAGCTCAAGATTTTTATAATCAAAGCAAGTATGAAATTGCAAGATCTTTAGCAGGGCAAAAAAAATCAAACGCAGAAAAAATTAAACTTGCTAAAGAAAGAAATGTTCCAGAACCAAAAGGCGTTCGTGATCCAATCAAATTATCGCCAAAAGATATTGGTGGTAGAAAAAGAGTTGAAGTAACTCCTGCGCAAATTGACGCACTAGAAAAAAGTGCCAATTGGGATCCTAAACTTAAAAAAATGGGACCAGAACCAGAACCTAGTTGGGTTAAAAAATCAGCTGACTGGCTTGGCAAAACTAAAGTAGGAAAACTTTTTACACCAGTTAAACATCTTGCACGTGCCGGTGTTGGCACTGCGGCAATGACCAGTGCAGGTGCACTTGCAGATCCAACTGATGGCGAAGCTGGTAACGATTTATTAGCAGCCAGACGTGCTAGAAGAGATAAAATACTGGACGCAGAAAGAAATAAACCTAAAGAAAGTTTCGATAACTTTTTAAATGATATGAATCAATTAACAGAAGAATTGATTCAAGAAGATTGGAAAGATGATGTTAAGTCTGTATTAAAGAGTACAGGCGACACACTGTCAAATCCTGAAACATATAAAAACGCAGCCATTGGAGCATTAGATACTGCTAACACATTAAGTCGCAATGCACTTACACTTGGCGGCGCTTTGAATCAACCATATGACTCACTTGAAGCAGGTTTAAACTATGCTGGTAAAAAATTAACTGGTAAACCTACAACGTTTAGTCAAGAATATAGAGATGCAAACGCTCGAACACGCGATGCAACTAACGCAACCAACGCATTTAGTCGTAGCGCATTGAACTCATTAACATTTGGCGGATATGATCAAGCTGAAGCTGGGCTAGAATATGCGTTAGATAAAGCACAAGGCAAAGACCCTAAATGGGTTGACGATAAAGGCGAAGGCAAATTAGATAGAGCTTTTGCCAGAAGTAATCAAGATAGTAAAAATTATCCACGTGCTAGTCTAGCAGGTGACGCTAGCGGAAATGTAATACCATTTGGTGTAGGATATAAATTAACTGGTCAAGCAATTAAACAAGGTGCAAAGCATTTACCTAAGTTAGCGAACCTAGCTTCTAAAGCCCCTAAAACTTCAGCAGTTGCAGGCGGAATTACTAAAATTGCTGGCGGATTAGCTGGTGACGAAGTTGCAAATAAAACAGTTGGGGCAATAGATCCTGATAATCCTTACTACGTGCCTGAAAGTTTAGAAAGAATCATTGCATTGACTAAAGGAACAACAAAATGAAAATGAGTGATCTATTACTGGAGTTAAATGCTAAGGGTGCCAAAAAAGCAGGCGCACTTTTAAATCCAGCAGAATTAACAGCCGCAAATGCTACTAAACAGTCAAGAAGAGCACAATATCTTCAAAGACGTGCTCAAAAAGATCAAGCAGAGTATACAGAAAGAAGACTTAACGACATTAGATCTGATTTCATAACGTTTGATAAATTAAGCGTTAAAGAAAAAAATCAACTACGAGCAAGAATACAACAAGAACTTGATTCGCCACAACCAAGTATTTTCAGTTATGCAGAAAGAGAAAGTTTAAAAGATGCATTAGCTGGCGGAACTAACAAAGTTGCTAATTGGATTAAAGAAAATCCTACTAGGGCGTCTGTTTTAGGATTAACTACAGCCACAGCAGGATCACTAACTGCGTTGTTGGCCACTAGAGATAATGCATCTGATGCTTCTCCAAAAAATCCAACAACAAGTGGAAAACTTCCAGATGCGGCACCGCCTGTACCGGCGGCGGCACCTGCATCAGCGGAAGCACCAAAGAAGCCAGAAACATTAACAGACAAAGATGTTGCGCCTAGAAGGAGCACTATGTCTGGTAGACGACAAGACCTACAACCATCTGCAAGTGATAATGCCACAGCCACTCGATCAGTGGCGGCCCCGGCGGCAGTGGCAGCGCCTGCTGATAAAGCTCCAGTGGCAGCACCGGCGGCAGTGGCAGCACCAGCGGATAAGAAAGCACCTGCTAAAAAGAGTTATGGAAGTAATGTTTTAGGAGTTGGAGTCAACAGTAAAAGAGTTGGCGAACTACAAAACATGTTGAATACTTTGGGTTATACTGATGATGAAGGGAAAGCACTAACTGTTGATAATGATTTTGGCAACAAAACTAAACAAGCTGTTATGAAACTTCAACAAGCACTTAAAGACAAAGGTGCTGATATAACAGTTGATGGCAAGTGGGGCAATGAATCATTAAAAGCAATTTCAACTGTCAATGGCGCTACAAGTGCTTTACCGGTATCCACTTCGGCACCAGTGGCCACTCGATCGCTTAATACAGGTAGTGCTGGTTCTGGTAGTAGTAATAAACGAACTCCTATTGATTGGGCCAAGATAGATCCAAAAACGTTTAGTTATGCTGGAATGTCTGATGAAGATTGGGAAGATTTAGAAAACTTTAAAGATAAATTTGAAATAAAAGATGACAATGATTTATATGTTGACGATGACGGAAAAACTATCAGTAGAATATATGGGGTGATTAAAGACAAGTCTGGAAGTGTTCATCCTCAACACAATGCTTTGAGAAATCAAAGAATAAAAAATTATAAATTCGATCCAAAAATTACAGGTTATGGAGGATCTATTTTAGATAGAAAAACTGGCAACCCTATGTATACTTGGAATCCTAAAACTTCATCATATGATCCAGTGCCAACAGTTGAGCCAGAAGCGCCAGTAGCAGTTGCACCTGCTCCTGAGCCAGCACCAAGATCAATTACTTTAGAACCAGAAGATGTTGTTACAGTGGATACTAGAGAAGAAGAAAGAAGAGCATCAGAGAGTATCACAAATGATATTTTAAAATTAGCAGGTCTGAAGCCCATCACAGAACGAGATTTTACACAAGGATTAACAAAAGTGAAAAAAATACAAAACTTAACAGAAAGCACAGAATTAAATGAATGTGGTGGAATGGGTATGTCTACTCCAACTAACGCTTCATTAAGCATTACAGCTACAGCAGGTTCAGGAGACGAAGTTGCAAGTATGCTACAAAGCATTATGACACTAGCTGGTCTAAAACCAGTTACACAAGACATGATGCCAATGGCGTTAGATCCAATGCCAATGGTCAAGGCAATGGACATTGTAGCCAATCCAGACATGATGTCTAGCGAAGAGCCAACATCATTTGAAATTGACAGCGATGGAAATGGAGAAAGCGATATCGAAGTTGATGTTGTTGACGCAGATTCTTTAAATGCAGAAATGCCAACAGATGATGAAGAAAAGAAAACTGAAGAAGGTTTTGAAGACGCAACAACCAAACCTAACCCACAAATGTTAGGTGGCAAGGCATATGGCGAAATTGAAGACAATACTAACAAGCGTCGTAACTTCAAATACACACCTCCAGGCAGTGGATCAAATCCATTAATGAAGCCGCGCACAATGGGCGAAAGTGTTGACAGCGTTACTGCTGATCTTTTCAAAGCCTATGAGTCATTTAAGAACGGCCAATAAATATTTTTATAGGTAATAGCAACAAGCCTGCCTAACGCAGGCTTTTGTTTCAAAGATATGGGAAAAAGTCTAGACGGCGTCTTAATTAAAAAGGCCCACATTAAGCAAAAGTGGACCGAAGAAGAAGTTGAGCACATGCTTAGGTGTGCTGACCCTGTCACGGGACCGGACTATTTTCTCAAACACTTTTTCTGGATACAGCACCCAACAAGAGGCAAAATGCAATTTGCGCCTTTTGAGTTCCAAGAACGTTTACTACAAAGTTATCATAGTTATAGATTTAACATTAACATGATGCCACGTCAAACTGGTAAGTCTACAACGGCTGCTGGTTATCTGTTGTGGTATGCTATGTTTGTTCCTGACAGTACAATTCTTATTGCGGCACACAAGTACACTGGCTCACAAGAAATTATGCAACGTATTCGTTTTGCATACGAATTGTGCCCAGACTTTTTACGTGCAGGTGTTACAAGTTATAACAAAGGCAGTATCGAGTTTGACAATGGATCACGCATTGTTTCAACTACAACAACTGAAAACACTGGTCGTGGTATGTCTATATCATTACTATACTGTGACGAGTTTGCGTTCGTTGCCCCTAACATTGCTACTGAATTTTGGACATCCATTTCGCCTACACTAGCAACTGGTGGTAAGGCAATTATTACTTCAACACCTAACTCAGACGAAGATCAGTTTGCTATTATTTGGCATGAAGCTGAAAAACGTTTTGACGAGTTTGGTAATGAAAGTGATTTAGGAACAAACGGTTTCCATTCATTTAAAGCTCACTGGAGTGAACATCCAGAACGTGACCAAGCATGGGCAGACCAAGAAAAATCACGTATTGGTGAAGAACGTTTCCGTCGTGAACACGAATGCGAATTCTTGATCTTTGACGAAACACTCATTAATAGTATTACACTTGCTGAAATGAAAGGTGAGGAACCTATACTTAAAATGGGTCAAACTCGTTGGTACAGTAAAGTTAAACATGACAAAAATTACATAGTTGCTATGGACCCTAGTTTAGGTACTGGCGGGGACTATGCGGCTATACACGTATTTGAATTACCTGGTATGGTACAGGTTGCAGAGTGGCATCATAATATGACACCTGTACAAGGTCAAGTTCGCATACTTAAAGAAATTTGCAAATATATAACTGAAAATTTAGGTGCATCACAGTCCAATCCTAAAGTATATTACAGCGTAGAAAACAACAACATCGGCGAAGCGGCATTGGTAGCAATCAACGAAATTGGGGAAGAAAATATCCAAGGGCTGTTTATCAGCGAACCAATACGCAGGGGTCATGTGCGTAAATATCGTAAGGGATTTAATACTACACACAACGCTAAAATTGCGGCATGTGCTAAATTAAAGCAACTTATTGAAACCAATACAATCAGCATTAAAAGCAAGCCCTTAATTAGTGAATTAAAAGCATTTATCGCTAGTGGGCTTACTTTTAAGGCAAAAAGCGGGGAACATGACGATTTAGTTATGGCTATGCTTTTAGCAATACGTATGCTAGGGGTGCTAAGTGACTGGGATCCTGCGGTTTACGATCTATTAAGGCACGGGGAAGAAGAGATTCTCCCAATGCCAATATTCATGAGTTAAAACACATAAATAGCATTATGATTAATCAAGATATTATTGCCCAAGATTTGTTCTATAAAATACGTGGACGCTTCCCTAGTTTAGAAATGGGAGACGGCGAAAGCATGCCAACATTTGAATCTAATCAGGGAAGATTCTTTGATTTTGACGCAATCTTTGACGATGTGAATTTAGGCAGAGTTAGCATTAGCATTAACGAGCCAGGACGTTTAAAACTATATTTCAACAGAAATATATTAGAAGATAAAGATAGTATTATTAGCAAAAAGTGGTACGATTTCTTAAAAGAGATGCGTAAGTTTGCTATGAAAAGACTAATGAGCTTTGACACAAGAGACATTGGTAAAACGAATTTAACAAAAAGAGATTATGGCGTTTTGGCCCAAAAGGAATCAATTATGAGTGAATCAGCAATGTTCGGCACAAGCAGAACAAGTTACAAACCTTTAGAAAAAACAAAATTAATTATTATCCATACTAACCCAGTTGACGACTCAGTTCCTGGAGCACGTAGTAGACATATTAAGAGTTTGTTTGTGCAGAACCAAGATGGTGAAAGATTTAAGTATCCGTTCATTCATAAGTTAGGCGCAGAATGTATGTTACGTCACGTGGCTAACGGAGGTCTACCATATGATGATATTGGTAAGGCTATTGTTGAAATGAGTAAAGCTATTGCTCAATTGGCTAGTTTCAAACGTTACGTAGGCAACCATGACCTAATGAACAGTGATACAAACCACATAGTGGACCGAGCAAATGAAAAACTAATGAGTTTAAAAGATGTGATGCGTAGATTAACCAAACAACATCACTATGATGAATTTAAAAACTCCTTTGTACCAGTTTCAACAGGACCTGAAATTGATGCTATTACAATGGAAGATTACAAAAACAAATTTACAGTAAAAAGTTTCCAAGAAAATATTGCCGACGTGTTCCCATTACTACACAGTATCATGCAAGAAAATAATGAATTAAAATTAGAAGATTTAGTAAGCGAACAACAAGTTGACGAAGAATTAGATGAAAACATTGTAGTTGCACCAGAAGATCAATTTAATGAGTGGGCAGACGATGTTGTTGAAAATGCATTAGACATTGGTGTTAACGAAGACAACCTAGACCATGCAAGTGGTGGCCCACAAGTTGAGTACATGGGCGGAAATCAATTCCAAGTTGTTGCTGATGGACAAACATATACTGTTACTGCTGACACAGCTCGTGATGGTAGAGAATATGACGACCCAGTACAATGGGTTGATGTTGAAATAACAGATGCACAAGGTCAACCTGTTGAAAATCCTGTTATGGCAGATGAAGTAGAAGAAATTTTAAATAACCAATTTGGTGAGCAAGCTATGGAACACCAAAGTGATAGAGATATCGACGCTGGTGACGCCGCATACGATTCTTATCGCGACTCACAATACGAAGGAATTGAAACAATGCAAAATGAAGAACTAAGTTCAGTATTAAAGTTAGCTGGCTTACCAGAAAGCAATGACGGCAATTTAGCAAACAACGCAAAGCCGTATGACAAAGTTACACGTGGTGATGTTATTGCCGGTCGTCTTGGTAAAGACGAAATGGGCGGTAAAGAAGAAAAAGTAAACGAGTATGGTGGTGAAGATCAAACTCAAGAAGAAAAACGTCACGCAATGGAATACTTGCAAAACGTTGCTCGTGCAATTAAATCTGGTGAAGTACAACCAGAAGAAATTGAAGCAGAGTTCTTTGATACACTACCAATGTTAGGCGTAAGCGATGAAAAAACTTTTGCCGCTTGGGATCGCATTACTGGCGGTGCTAAAGAAAAACCACAACGTGCCCCAATGAGTGACAAAGAAATTGACGCTGAAATTGGTAATACTGATAGTGGTGAAGATGACGATGCGGCTTTCCTAGCACGTTTACGTGGTCAAGCTAAGAGCGGAAGCATTAAAACTGACAACACTGGCTTTGGTGCTGAAAACGAAGGCATTGAGAATCAAGTTGGTGCTCCTGCTGAAGATATTGAACAAGATGAAAAGAACTATGTTGCAGAAAAGGACAAACAAGAAAGTAATTTACCTCCAGAAATTGAAGAATTTATTGAAGGGTTTTTTGATGCAGAAAATGATGTATTCCCGTTAGGCGTTGAAGGCGTATTAACAAAAACAATAAAAGAATTTGAAATTACAGCTGGTAGCGAAGAAGCAAACGAAATTGAAGAGTTTCTAATCAGCAAAAATACTGGTGGCGAAATGAGACGAGAGCGTGAAGATGCTTTTGAAGATATTCGTAAACTTGCAGGTTTAAAGGCACTAGTAGAAGGCAAAAAGAAAGGCGACGGTAATCTAGCCAATAATGCAAAGCCTTATGACAAAGTTACTAGAGGCGATGTTATTGCTGGACGTTTAGGCAAAGACGAAGAAGGTGGCAAAAAAGCAAAGAACGAATCAAACGAACTTGATGACATTCGTGCGCTAAGTGGATTAAAAGAAGCAAAGAAAGATGATTCAAAAGAAGATTATTGCGATGCATGTGATCGTCCAGAAAGCAAATGTAAGTGTGACGACCATGACCATGTAAAAGAAGCTAAAGAAGACAAGAAGTGTAATCATACTCCAAAAGGCAAAAAGTGTCCAGTACACGGAATTGACGAGTGCATGGGAAAACCAATTGCAACTGTTGAATCTAAGAAAGATGCAGAAATGGAAAAAGCCAATAAAAAGAAAAAATAATCACACTCAGGCTTGACAGACTAAATAAAAGCGTATAACATTGTTGTTATGCGCTTTTTGTTTTATGCAGTGGCATAACTCAAAATAGGCAAATAAAGGCACATATAAAAGGAGAAAACATTATGGCATCTTTAGCAGAAATCAGAGCAAAACTACAAGAACAAAATAACCGTCAAAGCGGTACATCAACAGGTGGCGGCGACAACGCTATCTTCCCACACTGGAATATTGCAGAAGGACAAGAAGTTACTGTCCGTTTCCTTCCAGACAACGATCCAAATAACACATTTTTCTGGGCAGAACGTGCCATGATCAAACTTCCATTTGCGGGAGTTAAAGGTCAGACCGATTCACGTCCAGTGACTGTACAAGTTCCTTGTATGGAAATGTGGGGTGAAACTTGCCCAATTCTAACTGAGGTACGTCCTTGGTTTAAAGACAAGTCACTAGAAGATATGGGTCGTAAGTACTGGAAGAAAAAGTCTTATGTATTCCAAGGCTTTGTAGTTGACGCTGGTAAGTTTAAAGAAGACAAGACACCAGAAAATCCAATTCGTCGTTTTATTATTGGTCCACAAATCTTTAACATTATTAAAGGTGCGTTGATGGATAATGAGATTGAAGAATTGCCAACAGATTTGGTACGTGGTTTGGATTTCAAAATTATCAAAACAACCAAAGGCGGCTATGCTGACTACAGCACTAGCAAATGGTCACGTCGTGAACGTGCTTTGAGTGATGACGAACAATCAGCATTTAAAGAAAATGGGTTGTTTAATTTGCGTGATTTCCTTCCTAAGAAGCCAGGCGAAGTTGAACTAAAAGTTATCAAAGAGATGTTTGAAGCATCTGTTGATGGCGAAGCGTTTGACATGGATCGTTGGGGACAGTACTTCAAACCAGCAGGTATGTCACAAGCAACTGGTGCTCGCAATAGCGATCCAGAAGCAGATGTTGGCGCAGTTGATGCGGCTCCAGCAGTAACTAAGGCAGCTCCAGTAGCGGCTAAAGAAGAGCCAGCACCATGGGATGATGACTCATCTAGTACGTCAACTAGTGAAGCAAAATCACCTAGCAGTGAAAGAGCGCAAGATATTCTTGCCGCAATTCGCGCACGTCAAAATAAACAATAACAATTAGGAGGGTTTACGAATGGCTAAGGCATTTGATGTGTCTAAGTTTCGTAAAACCCTCACTAAGTCTATTGACGGGCTTGGTGTTGGTTTTAACGATCCTACAGACTGGATTTCAACAGGTAACTATGCACTCAACTACCTGATCAGCAGTGACTTTAACAAAGGCATTCCTTTGGGTAAAGTAACAGTATTTGCTGGTGAAAGTGGTGCAGGCAAGTCTTATATTTGCTCAGGCAATATTATTAGACACGCACAAGAACAAGGTATTTTTGTTGTTCTAATTGACTCAGAAAACGCACTTGACGAAGCATGGCTACACGCTTTGGGTGTTAATACTAGTGATGAAAAGTTACTTAAACTTAACATGGCTATGATTGACGATGTGGCAAAAACAATCCATGAATTTATGAAAGAATATAAAGTTATGGATGAAGAAAGCCGTCCTAAAGTATTGTTTGTTATTGATTCATTGGGCATGTTGTTAACACCAACTGACATTAATCAGTTTGAAGCAGGTGATTTGAAAGGTGATATGGGTCGTAAACCTAAAGCACTTACAGCACTTGTTCGTAACTGTGTTAATATGTTTGGTAGTTATAATGTTGGTCTAGTGGCAACAAATCATACATACGCAAGCCAAGATATGTTTGATCCTGATGATAAAATTTCAGGTGGTCAAGGCTTCATTTATGCATCTAGTATTGTTGTTGCTATGCGTAAACTCAAACTTAAAACTGATGCAGACGGTAACAAGACTACAACAGTTAACGGTATTCGTGCCGCTTGTAAGATTATGAAAACACGCTATGCAAAACCTTTTGAAAGCGTTCAAGTTGAAATTCCTTATGAGACAGGTATGAGTCCTCACAGTGGTCTAGTTGATTTATTTGAAGCAAAAGGTTTGTTGAAGAAAGAAGGCAATAGTCTTGTTTATGTAACGCCTGAAGGCGAGATTATCAAACAATTCCGTAAGGCATGGGAACGTAATGAAAAAGACGGTCTTTCAACTATTATGGCTAATTACGATATCTCAATAGCAAGTAAAGAAGTTGTTGAGGCTACTGTAGAGGAAACAGAGTAAAATGGAAGAACAACAAATTATTGAAATTTGGGACCTGTTTAAGGAATATATTACAGGTAAAAATTTAGAAATCGCCGCAAATCATTATGTGGACTTTTTGTCAGATCATGATGTTGACAAAGATACACTAGCTGGTTTGCAAGGTATGGATAATCATCTTGACGAAGCAATTAAGGCTTTCCTACGTGAGGAAGAAGGCTACGATGAAGCAGAAGAAGATGATGACTATTACGAAGACGAGGACTATTAATGTGGTACAACAAGGTTAGTCGGGACATTGCAGAATTGCCTGCTTGCCTTGAGTATTACTACGAGCAACTTGCAGAGGCACAGAGAGAAGTCAAAGTTATTGGCAATCTTGAAAAAGCCTCTGCGGCTTTGCCTGGTATTGTTGAACAGCGTTTTAACCAATTACAAGAAATTGAAGCAATATTAGAATATCTTAATATTGAACTTAGACGTTTGCGTAGTAAAACTTTCCGTAAGTACTTAGAAAACTATCAACGTGCATTGAGCAGTCGTGATGTAGAAAAATACGTTGATGGAGAAGCAGATGTTGTTGACTTTGAAAAATTGCTCAACGAATTTGCACTAATTAGAAATAAATGGTTAGGTATTATCAAAGGTTTAGACATTAAGCAATGGCAAATGAGCAATATTATTAAATTGCGTACTGCTGGCATGGAGGATGTAACAATATGACAAGAGTAGTTTACATTTTTCAAGTTGATGACCAGTTAAACCATTGTGCTGATAGATTAAAACGCACAAGTGAAGACGGTGTACATATCAAAGTAGTTGATGTAGAAGAATTACAAACATATGATTACACAGATTCAAGTGATATAAAAATAGCCAAATTTTTAACACCTTTTTTACAAAAATATCAAGGTTGGTGTGCCGTTGTTGACAGCGACTACAACTCAAAATTTGATATTGACAGATTTTTCAATTATGCTATTTTGAAAAACGAATCACCAGTTGTTCATTTCACAGAACACAATGTTTGGGTGTTTGATTGCTCAGATCCAGTTCTTAAAGAACTCAATCCACACTCAATTAAGACTAAAACTTATCAAGAAATCCTAGACGAGACAAATATTTCGACTGTTAATGATATTTGACTTTGTTTAAAATTTCAAGTATACTAACAGTATGGAATATATTGAAGATCTTACCAAACTTTTTGCATCCAAAATTCAATTGAGCAATTATGACGAAAGAATTGCTCGAAGTTTAGCGGATCAATGTTTTGCAAATACTCCTTTTACTGAAAAACAAGGAATGATTGCAGTACGTCTTATCAAAAAATATAGAAAACAATATAGGTATGGTGGAATTCCAAATATTGATGAAATAATTGAATCCCCAACATTCAAATATCCATTTCGTGTAGTTGATAGAAGAAAAACTGCTGAAATTATCACAGTGGGCGAGCCCAAACGTAAAGTCATTGCCATGCGCTTTCCTTACGAAAATGATTTGGTGACAAAAATTAAGAAAAATTTTGAAAGTTTGTCTGCATCTGAATGGGACGCTGATAACAAGCAGTGGCTCACATCTTTAACCGAAGAAAATCTAGATCTTTTGTCAAATTACTTAATTCCAAAAGGTTTTGAAGTTGACGAAGAATTGGAAAATTACATAGAGCAACACAATTTTATTAAAAATAATTTTGAAAGTTTTATTCCATTGCTGGCTAAAGAAGAAGGTGTTTATAAATTTAAAAATACCAATTTTCAACCAGAAATTTCGTCATTTCTTGAAGCAATCATTGCATCACGTGTTTACCATATAACAGTTTTTAGTGACGAAATTTGTCAAGAAATTGAAAATTCTAATTTTTCAGAAGAGATCAAAAAAGTATTCGCTCACCCTGAAAATAAAGATTTTTATCTGTCACAAGACAAGCATCAGATGGTAAAAAGTGTGGAAATTGCCAAGATTTTTGACACCACAACCGCAATATTTTTAGACGACAACGTAACGCCATCAGCACTTGAAAGTTGGATTGACACTTTGATTGAAGCAGGTATTGACCTAAATGAAGTTGCAGTTTTGTTTAGACAAAAAAATGAGCAACAGGGTGAAGAATTCAATAATATTGTCAAAAAACACGGTTTGAACAAGCCAGTTACTGAAAATTTAAAATGGGTCTTTTTAGGTAGCAAGTATCCAAAAAGTTTAGTTAAACTTAATGTAAAGCCCGATGTGTGCATACTTGACAACAAATATTTTACAACACATTACACTTTAAAAAGTATTGCGAAAAACAGTATGTTGAACATTTTCTACGGTGCATACCCTCCAAAGGAGTCAGATATTGTCACTGTGTAAAATTATTTTAAAAGACGAAGTTAACGTCAAAATAGAAGGATTAGACTTAGACACTAGAAAAAAATTAGTGTCTAAATTTAAGTACGAGTTACCTTATGCTAGACACATGCCCGCATTTAAATTGGGCAGATGGGACGGAACAGTCAGCTTTTTTGGGCTTGGCGGCACAACTTACTTGAGTATGTTGGATCGTGTATTGCCAATTATTGAACAAGACAGATATGAAATTGAGCTTGTTGATTTACGCAATCCTGTCAAATTAGAATTTGAAAAAGTAACAGAAACATACTGGGCAGACAAAGGAAAAACTTGGCCTAAGGGGCACGTCAAAGAGGGCGAGCCTATTATGTTACGTGACTATCAGCCAGATGCAATTAATAGATTTTTTGAAAATCCACAAAGCATACAAGAACTAGCAACTGGCGCTGGCAAGACAATTATGACTGCTACAATGAGTCATATGTGTGAGAAATACGGGCGTACTATTGTAATTGTTCCTAACAAAGGTCTTGTAGAACAAACAGAAGAAGACTATGTTAACGTTGGTTTAGATGTTGGCGTTTATTATGGCAACAGAAAAGATTTAGACAAAACACATACCATTTGCACTTGGCAATCTCTCAATATTCTTGAAAAGAAAGGCAAGGACTTTGAAGAAGCAATGACCTTGATGGAATTCATTGAAGGTGTTACTTGTGTTATTGTTGACGAAGTACACATGGCTAAAGCCGACGTTCTTAAAAATTTATTAACAGGTGCATTTGCACATTGTCCAATACGTTGGGGACTAACTGGTACAGTTCCAAAAGCTCAATATGAATTAGAAGGCATTGTTGCTAGTTTGGGTCCAGTAGTTGGCGGCATTGCGGCACATGAATTGCAAGAAGCAGGACATTTGGCAAATTGTCATGTTAATATTGTACAAACTGCTGAGTGGAAAGAGTTTGGCGGTTACGCAGAAGAATTAAAATATCTAGTAACTGACGAAGATAGAATGAAACACGTTTCATCTATGATCAAAGCAATAAGCGAAAGTGGAAACACTCTTGTGTTAGTTGATAGAATTGAATGCGGTAGACAAATTACTGCTAATATTGACGGTAGTGTGTTTGTTAACGGCACGGTAAAAACAACAGATAGGAAAGCAGAATATGATGAAGTTCGTACCAGCGATGACAAAATTATTGTTGCTACGTATGGCGTGGCGGCTGTCGGTCTTAACATTCCTAGGATCTTTAATTTGGTTCTTATTGAGCCTGGTAAGTCGTTTGTCCGAGTTATTCAGTCGATAGGTCGTGGAATTCGTAAAGCAGAAGACAAAGATTTCGTGCAAATTTGGGACGTTACTGCTAGTACCAAATATGCTAAACGCCATTTAACGGAGCGTAAAAAGTTTTATAAAGAAGCAAAATATCCGTTTACAATAGACAAGGTGAAATATCAATAATGCAAATTTTAACATTAAAAGACGAGGCATTTTACTTAAATGACCTCCCAGAAGAAGTAGATGAAGATTGCAGATTTGCTGTATTAGACAACAGCGATCCGCAAAATCCAGATTACTTTTTCCAACCATTAATCTTCCTAGAAAGTTTTACAAGCCCAGCGGCAGTATTACAAATTGGCGAATGGCAAATTCAAATGCCTTTAGATTGGTGTATGATTGTAGGTGATCCAACCTGCTGTGGAGAAATGGAAGTTTTACCATTAACAAGTTTAAATGACAGAGGGTTTAGTGCTTACACATTTAATCCACTTAGTAGTTTTAAACCAGAGTTTCATCCTGTGGATATCGTTAACATTTACCAAGATGTTAAATGGTATTTTCCAAAAATGAGATTGGGACAACTTTTAGCAACACCGTTACATTCGGGCCCAAACCCAATTTGTGCTTACTTTGTCAAAGAAGTTAGTCGTCAAAGTGAGATAGTTGACTATTCTAAATGTTGGTAATATGGGAAATTTAACTCCAGGCGCAACATACATTTATGAACACGTAGACGGTGTTACATACGCAAGGGAATTTGGCTCCAATGAACGTAAAGCAATTGGTTGGAAGTTTGATTACAAACAATCAGATAATCCCTATGAAGAAAAGACTCTTTGGCAAGATATATTTGAAGAGGCAAAATCTAATCCAGCATTGCGTCATGCTTTGGATCAGTGTAAAATAGTATATTACTTGAGTAAAGACCATGGCACTTGATATTAAAAGAGAACTTGCAGGAGTTGATGATAGAAACAAAGATTTCTACAACAACTTGACTGAACAAGAACAAAAAGAATTTAGCCCGTTTATATTGATGCGTTATGTTAGTAACGTTCAAGGCGACAGAGACGTGCAAGAATGGTTTGTTGAAATGACCAACGAACTTGTGAATAAAAATCACTGGGACCTAAGTAAAAATCATAAAGGTCTATTGTGGAAATTGTTTGCAGGTTGTGGCACAGGTGCACGAGCATATCACCCTTATTTGGCAGCTGGCAAAAAGCAAAAGGCTGTTAAAATAGAAAAGCTCTTATGCGAATTGTATCCAATGCGTAAGTTGGATGAGATTAAGTTACAAGCAAGTTTAATGGATAAAAATGACATCAACGACCTATTTGACAAGTTGGGGTTTGACAAAAAACAAAGAAAGGCGTATGAGTAATTACACTTGCGTTCACTGCGGAAAGAGTTATACTAAGGAAGCAACCTTAGTGGCTCACATGTGTGAACAAAAGCGTAGAGCTCTACAACAAGACGAGAAGCGTGTGCAAGCAGGCTTTATGACATATAATAGATTTTACAGACTGACACAAAATGCTAAAAAAGATAAAACATATGAAGACTTTTGCAAAAGCCCATACTATAATGCATTCGTTAAATTTGGTTCTTTTGTTAATAATATTAATCCTCTTTATCCTGACAAGTTTGTGGATTACGTTATCAAATCCGGAGTTAAGCTCGACCATTGGTGCCGCGATGAGCTCTACGATACCTATGTATCCGAAATGATTAAAACTGAACCAGCAGAGTCCGCTGTTCAACGAAGTTTAAACACAATGATGGAGTGGGCAGATGAAAACAATGCTGAGTTTAATCATTATTTTGATTATGTTAATGTTAATAGAGCAGTTCATCATGTGGCTAATGGAATGATTAGTCCTTGGCTACTGTTAAACTGCAACAGTGGTTTAAAATTACTTTCAAGTTTTAACGATGAACAGTTGGCTATTGTTGGTGATAAAATTGACCCACAATATTGGAACAAACGGTTCAAAACATATCCAAGTGAAATTGCACTTGTAAATGAAATTTTTAAAGAAGTAGGAATCAAATAATGCCAGATATTGACATTGACTTTTTTGACAGAGATCATGCTTTAGAAAACATCAAGCATATCACTGCGAGTCGTGTTGAAGATGGCGAAGTCAAAAAACACAACACAGGTGTTTACCTACAAGAGATTCCAATTGATCCTGCAACTGGTTTGGCTAGTTTAGATTATGACCAAGCAGAAGATCGAGGGTATTTTAAAATAGACTTCTTAAATGTATCTATATATAAAGATATCAAGAATGAAGATGAATTAAAAAGATTGCTTAGTGTAGAACCATTATATGATCTACTTGAGCAAAAAGAGTTTTGTGATTTAATATTTCACGTGAATGGCTATCACGATTTAATTGCACAACTTAAACCAAGAAGCATTGAACAATTAGCAATGTTTTTGGCATTGTTAAGACCGGGAAAAAAGCATCTTATTCCAGTTTGTCAACAAAAAGGTTTTGATGCAATTAAAGATGAGATTTGGATTAAGACTGAAGATACTTATAGTTTTAAGAAAAGCCATGCAGTTGCTTATGCTCACGCCATTGTTGTTCAAATGAACAAAATTTGTGAATCAATTAGTTACGGGTTTTCTTAACGCTACGTACCAGTTGAATACTTTTACGTTTTACACGTTTTTCAGCAATATCGTTTAGATTAACAATTGGACCAAATAACAGTTCAACATCCTTACTGTTTATGGTTTTAATATATCTTCTATACTCGTTAAGCTCGCCCTTGAGGAAGATATTAATAGGGATTTTTCTGTTACTTTCCCACCACCATTGCTCCCCTAGTTCTAAAAAGCTCTGGCGCTCAAGTTCGTTATGTATTGCCCCTAAGTCGTAGATGCTCAAAACGCTTTCGTTTTGGTTAATAATAATCCCCACTATCTCTAATTCGTTACAACGAATACCGCTTAGAAAGGGAAATGATGATTGTAAGATATCTGTCAAGTTTTTCACAATAAATACTTCATGTTGAATTTACCAGTCTATTTATATACACCTGCCATCCGAGTTTTCTTAGATTTGGAAAATTCTACCAAAAATGGGGTAGATAAAATGTATCACGGCTATATTAATATTGCAAAAGCAATCAAAAATACTATTAGGTTTAATTTCGTAAACGGAGATCAGCGACCTATTAACATCAATGGCATGAGTTTTGAATTTGGGTTATTTGACCAAAAGACAAATACTCGCCTAGTTAATAAGGCTCTAACAATACTAGATGATAGTATCACTGTAACAACTTCCGCCGCTCAAACCGCCGTTGGCAAAACTTTAACATTTACATCCACCACTGGACTATTTACTGGTCAGTCAGTCACTGGTACCAATATTCCGGCTAAAACCGTTATCACTGCTGTAACTTCAACAACTGTTACATTGAGCAATGATACTACTGCTATTGTTCCATTAGGTGCAACTATTGACTGCGTGACATTTAGTAAAAAAGGTAGTGCAGAGTTAACATTGATTGACACAGATACTTCAGAACTAACTTCTGGAAGATATACATATTCTATTTTAAGAAATGAAAGTGGAGTACTAAGCCCAGTATTTTTAGATGGTGCAAGCTCAATGAGTGGTAGTGTAGAAGTTACTGATTCAGTATTGCCAAGATTCATCGATAGCGATGTTTTAACATTTAACCTAAATAACACAGGTGTGCGTACTACTGGTCCTGTTGCCGCAAATAGAGATGGAAGAGGCGGCAATGCAATTCATAGTGCGGCATTATATTTTACCAATTTTAGTGGCACAGTTGATATCTATGGTAGTTTAGACAACAGCCCAACAACTACTAATTGGGCGCAAATAGACACAACCACTTATACTAATCAAACATTAACTGTTCCAGTTAATTTAGAAGGTGTTTTCAATTACTTTAAGTTTGAATATACACCAACAGCCGGTTCTATTGACAAAGTTCTATATAGAAGCTAAAATAGTAGTATGAGTGCCATCCAGGCTGAACTACTACAACATCTACCTTTTAAACGAAAACAAACACTTGGCGGTTGGTTAGCGTTTGACGCACCTTGTTGCGTACACAATGGCGAAAGTGCTGACACAAGACAGCGTGGCGGTACTATCCTACAGGCAGATGGTGGATTTACCTATCATTGTTTTAATTGTGGTTTCAAAACACACTGGCACCCAGGCAGACTTCTAGGACAAAAAACAAAATCATTAATGAGTTGGATTGGTATACAATCTACACGCATTAATGAGTTATCATTAGAAGCATTAAAACAATACGAAAATGTTGAGCAAGGTAAATTTGTATTTCCAGAATTTACTGAAAAACAATTGCCTGAGGGAAGTATACCTTTAACACAAGCCCTAGTCGAATATCCAGACTCAGTGAGACACTTGGAATATATACTTGACAGGGGTTATGATTTAGATGACTGCGAATGGCATTACAGTCCAGACTCTGGTTATAAAGATAGATTGATTATACCTTTCTATCATAGAAAACTTCTTGTAGGATATACAGCAAGAAAAATTACAGAAGGCCAGCCCAAATATCTAAGTGAAAGTCAAAGTGGATATGTGTTTAACGTAGACAAACAAGACTTTAGAAATAGATTTGTGTTGGTGACAGAAGGCCCATTTGATGCACTTGCTATTGGCGGTGTTGCTATCACAACTAACTTGCCCAACGAACATCAAATTGCTACAATTAAGAGTTTAGGAAAACTTGTAGTTGTAGTTCCAGATAGAGACTATCCTGGTATGGCATTGGCCAAAGCCGCAATGGAACATGAGTGGTTAGTAGCAATACCCCCGTGGGAAGAAGACATTAAAGATGCAAGTGATGCATTGAAACGTTATGGCAAATTATTCACATTAAAATCAATCATTGATTCAGCAACTAGTAACAAAGTTAAAATTGAATTAATGATGAAAAAACATCCTAAACCAAAAAAGATTAACTGATGCAAAAAACAAACTATAATTCAGAGATACAGCGTTTATATTTGGAAATGTTCTTAAGTGATGCAGAAGTATTTGTGCGCTGTCACAATATTTTTGATCCTGAGAACTTTGATAAAAAACTACAAGAGCCCGCAAAATTTATTAGCGAATATGTTGACAAGTATAAAGTCATGCCTGAGATTGGAATTTTAAATGCGGCATGTAGTACAGATTTTAAAGATGTAACAGACTTACCGCCAGAAAATTATGACTGGCTGTTGGATGAGTTTGAGCAGTTTAGCCGACATAAAGCACTTGAACGTGCAATTATTAAAAGTGCTGACTTGTTGGAAAAAGGGGAGTTTGGACCAGTTGAGTTAATGATTAAAGAAGCAGTTCAAATTAGTCTTAACAAAGACATGGGTACAGACTATTTTGAAGATCCCAAAGCACGTTTGATGGGTCTTAAAGATAAAAATGGACAAGTGAGTACAGGATGGCCGACATTCGACAAGAAACTTTTTGGAGGTTTCAACAGGGGCGAACTGAATATATTTGCAGGGGGCTCGGGGGCAGGGAAGTCGTTATTTTTACAAAATTTAGCAATCAACTTCAGTCAGGTAGGACTGAACGTACTGTACGTTTCTTTGGAACTGAGCGAACAATTGGTAGCTATGCGCTTAGACAGTATGATGACTGGTTTACCAACTAGAGAAATTTTTAAGAGCATTGATGACGTTGAACTCAAAGTTAAAATGGCAGGCAAGAGCAGTGGTGCTATACAAATTAAGTATATGCCATCTGGTAAAAACATAAATGACCTACGTGCTTATATTAAAGAGTATCAAGTCAAACGAGGGTTTAAACCTGATGTTGTATTAATTGACTATTTGGATTTGATGATGCCAGTTAGTGTCAAAGTTAGTCCAAGTGATTTGTTTGTTAAAGACAAATATGTCTCAGAAGAAATTCGTAACTTTGCAATGGAACAGAAATGTGTTTGCGTAACTGCGTCACAGTTAAACCGTGCGGCTGTTGAGGAAATTGAATTTGATCACTCACATATTTCAGGTGGTTTGAGTAAAATTCAAACAGCTGACAACGTGATTGGTATTTTTACAAGTCGTGCTATGCGTGAGCGTGGACGTTATCAAATACAGTTTATGAAGACACGTTCAAGTTCAGCAGTTGGTCAAAAGATTGATTTAGATTTTAACTTAGATAGTTTGCGTATTACTGATCCCGGAGAAGAGGGCGAAGAAAGCTCATTTAATCAAAACAGAAGTGGTGGCGGATCTAGTAGTATTTTGAATGGTCTGAAAAAGACCAGTACTGTTACAGATAGTGAATCTGAGACACGCAATCCAGACGAAGGCGCTCCGATGCCAAGAATCAAAGCAAAAGCAGATAGCAGTAAAATCCGTGAAATGTTGGCCAATATGAATAGCGAAAAAGACTGATAAATATTCATATGAGCCAACATAAAATATCCACCGTTACCGTTAATGCTGGGGTAGACATTGATCTATTCCACGATCAAATGATCAATTCTTTAGATGGAGTTGATGGGGTTGTTCACTTACCGCAACATCCTGTTGAAGTACACGATGAAATGCTACTTTCTAATAGAAATACACAGTATTATCTAACTGAAGAAGAATGTGAAGAACTTAAAAAAGACCCACGTGTTATGGATGTCATGTGGGGCACGATTGAAGAAAACGGATTTATTAGTGGCACACGTGGATTTTATGAAGATAGTCAAGCAAGATCACATCACAAGACAAATTCAGCAGTTGGAGATCCTTTTGAAGTAAATTGGGGGATGGCAGCAAGTAACAGCCGCACTGATCCATTTATTGAAAGCGCAACCTATAATTTTTTATCTAAGACTGCGTATACTGGAAAAGGTATTGACGTTGTTATCCAAGACAGTGGCGTAGACGAATCTCATCCAGAATTTTTTGAACCAACAAGTTCAACATCAAGAATTACTCGTGTTAATTGGAGTCAATATTTGTCCCCATCTAGCACACTACCAACAACATACTATACATCATTAACAGACGGACATGGCACACACGTTGCAAGTACTGCCGTAGGAAGAACATGTGGTTGGGCACGTGAAGCAACTGTTATCAGTCAAAGACTTTATATTGGTTCTGACACTGGCGGTATACTGTCACCATTACAAGGTTTTCAAACTTTACGTGCTTGGCACAATGCTAAGACAAATGGAAAACCAACTATTGTAAACATGAGTTGGGGATATTATCAATATTATCCAATAACACCTGACCCTGCACAAGGACAAGTTGGTTTGGTGCACGGAGCAAGAATTAGTTCAATTGATGCTGAAGTTTCTGCCTGTATTGCAGACGGAATTATTTTTGTTGGTAGTGCGGGAAATGATAGTCACAAAGTTGACGTAGTTGGTGGCGTAGATTATAACAAGAATTATGTTTATAACGGATCAACATATTATTACCTAAGAGGTTCTAGTCCATGTGCTACACCAGGAGTTATTCACGTTGGTGCAGGAGATGCTGTACTAGGAGATAAGAAAGCAACATACAGTTGTGCAGGCCCTAGAGTCGACGTGTATGCTCCAGGATCTGGAATCGTCGCCGCTTGGCCAAACGGGCTTGGGGCTCCTATTGGATATTATAAATTTACTTACCAAGCAGACAATACAAAAAGTTTGGTAAGATTAAGTGGCACCAGTATGGCAAGTCCACAAGTTACAGGAGTGCTTGCTTGTTATTTAGAATCTAATCCAGGAGCGACTCCTGCTGAAGCTAGAAATTGGATACAGAGTGTAAGTACCAAATCTAGAATGACCGATACTGGCGGCAGTTATAGTGACTTTACAAGTTTACAAAATGTATCTGGAAACAGATATTTGTACAATGGAAATTATCCATTTGTTGTATTAAGAAATTTTAATCCAACAGGGTTTACTATTGCTAATATGCCAGCAATGACGCCTTAACTCATCCACTCACTAACTGCACATTTAGCACTTAATTCAACAGCGGCTTGCCACTGATCAATACCATCTAAATCAAAAAGTATTTGAGTATCTGCTGGAGCATACAGCCAACTATGTTCTGGACTCCAAGGCGGTAAGCCTTTCATCTCGCCTTCTAATTGTCCAGGTGCCCAACTACAAGCACCTAAAAACATCCTGTGTTTTTCAGGAGTAATTCCCATTGCAATTTCACTTAAAAATCCATAATCATTACTGATACTAATTTTATCAGTGATACTTGTTGTTTCAGAACTGGATATTTCTGGCGAGTGTAGAATATGTACGTTTTGGTTGTTAACCGGACCGCCAGCGTGAATTACGCCTCCAATACGGCATTCAACACCAAGTCGTTCTAATACTGTGTTGATAGTAAGATTTAAAAAAGGCTTATTTGTAACTACACCCCAGGCACCAGCTTCTGAATGATTGACTATAAAGATAACAGTATTGGCAAATCGCTTGTCGCTAATTTTTGGAGGCGCAATTAAAAAATATCCACGATAATTTTCTGGTTGCGTCATCACACTATTTAACGCTATAAATACGTGTATGGAAATCTTTGAGTTCATCCAACCTGTTATATTTCACAAGACACTTAATCCCAAACTTTGGGACGGCGAAAATCTGCGACAGGACGTATTGGTAAAATTATTAAAACACGCAGAATTGTTTCTACAATCTTTGAAGTTAGACAGTATTCCACTTAGAGACATTATTATTACAGGTAGTAACACTAATTTTACCTATACCAATTATAGTGATTTAGATGTTCACGTGGTTGTAGATTTTGATAAAGTTTATGGTGGGAAATTAGTTGACGATTTCTTTAATGCTAAAAAGAGTTTATGGAATGCAACTTACGATGTGACCATACACGGCATCCCTGTTGAAATTTATGTTGAAAATAGTGCAGAGCCTGTAGAAGGAAATAGTTACAGTTTGCTCACTCAACAATGGTTAGTCAAAAAGCCTTTACATAAAACTCAATATAACGACCGTAGTGTTAAAGCCAAAACACGTTGGTTAGAAAGCCAAATGAAAAAAGCGTTGTCCAAAGTTGATGATTTAAGTGATATTGACAGACTCAAAAAAGCCTTAAAAAATTACCGCCAAGCAGGGCTAGATAAGTACGGTGAGTTTAGTACAGAAAACCTAGTTTATAAATCAATTAGAAATGCTGGTTGGTTTGAAAAATTAAAAGAAAAACAAATAGACTTAGTTAATACACAACTAAGTCTTAAATAAAATTGTTTGAAAAGGCAGTCTTTTTTTAAAAAACATGCCAAAAATGGCTTATTTTTAAATCGTTTTTTAAAAGAATTTAAAGAAAACAGACTGTTTTTATTTACTAGTACACTATATAACAAAAAGAGACTATATGAATCAACAACAAATTTTGGAAAGAATGCAATCTATACGTTCTAGACAAGAAGAACTATTGAAGGTCATTTTATCAGAAAGTGATGTAACTGCCCAAACTGCCCTTATGGCAGAACGTGATCAACTGATTATTGAAAATAGTGACCTAAGCGTCAAGCTAGTTCAATTACAACAATCATAAAAGAACAGGCAATACGTTAAAGTCCGTATCTAGCCTTTGTGGCGTTAAACTCTGCGGCAATTTCTTTAGGACCGCGAGCACGGTTATAGTAGCGTAGTTAGATATACTTTATACCACATCCAATGCCCACTGTGGTCCAGCATTGTACAGCAGATAACCGTATGGTGGGAAAGTTAACATGTCAATACTGCCGCCTAACGGAGGCTGTGTAAATGTCCAATTATTGACACCCACAGGATCAAATGTTACCCCAATGTCAATATATCCTGGGGTGTTTTCAACAGCATCGGCTGCTACTGTGCTGGTTATAGAGCCATTAGTCACAGTCCAACCTGCTTTGACATTTAACAAATCGGCATTGTAGTAAGCACCAGTGAATGTTATCACATACAATCCTCCCAGAACACTACCGCTTTGATTGGTTGTCTGCGTGTAAGGACCACGAGCGGTAAATGGTGTGTCAGTGCTCCAAGAAAACCCACCTTGCCCAAATGGCGATCTATTCCTATCACTGGAATCTAATATGGAAGTATTATTGTCCATGGCTTTTAACAACAGTTCAGTATTGGTATTACTGCCCAGAGGTACAGAGGGTACTGGTATTGTTGTAAGTGAAGGATCATACATGGCCTGATTTTTTACTATTCTAAAGTTAGTGATCAGTCCTTTGTAGCCGTTAGCAGGGTTACTGTCGATACCTATGTAAAAGTTATTGCTACTGTCATTGACAACACCAAAACTGTTTCTCGTAGCAAGAGCAACTCTACTACCGTTTAGATAAATGGCTAGGACATTGGCATCGCTGACCATGGCCCAGTGCTGCCAAACATTGTGTACAGGTGTAACACTAGTACTGACCGCAGTATTACCCACCCAAGCATAGTAGACATTTTCTATGCTGAATCCTAAAGATTGGTTAGGAGCACTTTCTATACCAAATACTCTAGGAGTAGAGTTAGGCTGTGGATCCGCACTTTTCTGGAACCATTCAACAGTCCATGAATTATAACTAACTGGCGGAGGAGGTGCTGCTGTCACTCCGCTGATACTTGCTATGAGTCCTTGTATTATAGTCATCTTAGTCTACCTGTACATTAGGTCCAGCAATCATCCAGGTGTTAGTGTCTATCTTCATGATAGTGTAAAGGCCTGTCTTACCATCACCGGCAAGTTGCCAACTGTTGACACCAAAACTGTCACTTCCTGAAGCATAGAGCGTTGCCGAAGAAGGTCCAGCATTTATGGAATCGTTGTTAACATAAATCGCCTGTCCACCAAACTCACCCACTGCCAGAGTCACTGTAAAGCCAATGGGCAATGGTGTTGTGGTATTCGGTGGTACAACAATAGTTGAAGGAGCACCGTTGAAAGGGCTATCAAAGTAGATGAACTTACCATTCATTGCTGATGCCAGGGTGAAAGTATTAGCACCAGCGTCAGTGCTGTGGCGACTGATACCTGCTGTGGCTATTTCACTTTCATCTGGGAACGTGATCTTAGGTTCTGGACGACCAATGACTTCACTCTGATATACTATATTGCGATTAGTAGATAAATCGCCTGCTAACACAATGTTTGAGTTTTCTGAGGAAATTATCAAATCGTCAACAAATCCTAATCCCTGATCTGCTAATTCAGCGTCTGCTGTGTTGTCAACCCAATCAAATGGATCTGGGTTGGCCATATATTCCCAACGACCATATTGTCCAAATCCTGTGCCATCGTCCTTGATTTTGACTGCCACACCGATGTTCCAGTCGTTTTCGTCGTCATCTGCGTAGGCACCATAGTACATGTATCCGTTGACAATACTAAATGGTTGACACTGATCTTCAGCATACTCAAAGAAGTCGTCGTCCTCTCCACGATCAACCAGCATAGTCTTGAACATTACAGCACCAGTGTCTGCGTTGAGTTTCCAGAATCCTATTACGTCGTCGTTTTCATTTTCGTCTTCGTAGTAGACGCCAGCAACTACAATGTTGCCATCGTCAGCAAAAGCAGCCACTGGACGACCGTCCCATTCACCGCCGCCGTCATTATGTCGTCTCTGCCAAACTACAGCACCTTCGTTGGCCATGTCAAGTTTAGTGACCAAAGCACAATTATTGCCGTCAGTACTGACCACATAGACATAGTTGCCGCTGGCTAATACTGTACCAGGCTCGCCGCCTCGAGCATTGCTGTTGCTGATAGAACGCTGCCATAATAAATTGCCAGTAGTGTAGCCAAGCACCAATAGGTTAACTTGATCTGTTTTTGTATCATCTTCAATCAACACATATACTTCGTCTCTGGTTGGGTTAGTGGCAATAGAATGAGTCATTTGATAATCGCTACCACCAATGGTTCTTGACCAACCACCCGCCAATTGAGCAACAAAAGCCTGAGAACTCAATGAACCCTGTATGTCCCAAATTGATGCTACGGTAAAATCCACAGTAGGAGGCACACGGAATCTAACCTTCATTAGACTTGGAGCACCATCGCCGTTGTAGTAGTTAAAAATGCCGCCTAAGAACATACCCCAGATATCGTTACCGTTGACTAAATCAACGAATACAAGATCTCCAGTGATAGGATAGTTTGGGTTTCCAACAAAAGTTAGATAGGTGTTTGTAGCATCACGAGTAACTGTGTTGCCACCTAAGTCCCAAGGACCGTTTGGCGAGCCGTATATTGACTTGCCCCACATTCTAAAATCAGTGATGTTTAACAGTTCCATATTTGGATAATCAGCGGTAACAAATGTAAGTATGGTATCTGAGCCTACTGTTTCCACAGTATATGAACCACCTGGCACAAAGATAAAGTCACTGTCAACACCATCTAACTGTGATCCTGGTATGCGTAGGAAGTCACCAACAACATAGTTACTACCTACACTGGTTGTGTTGAGACTGTCGTAGTACCACTTACTGGCTGTTGTACGACTTTGATCTCGACCATACGCAACACTGACTGTCATTCCGCTCTTAACAGGTTCAGTTCCTGGTATTAGTGTGACTATTACTTCTTTAATGACTGCTGTTCCTGTGGCTGTGAATGTTACAGTTACTGATGTGTTAGCAGAGGAAAAAGTTCCTTCAATCTCAGCACCGGCACTTGAAGATTCAACAAACAATGTTCCGGCAGCGTCTGTTACATGTAATGTAGAGTTAGCAGGAGCACCATCGTGGACCACGCGAACGATATATGTTGCTCCAGGAATAACAGTGAGCGTCTGATCCATAATAGTACCGTCTGGTACAACAGCATTGCCGCCAGTTACTGTCACTGGTCCACCAGAGACATTCCAGCCTGTGGCATCACCTGTAAAAAAGTTGCCGTTGGTCAGTCTATTCTGTTTTGGGAATATCACAAAGTTATCACCCATCCAACCGGCACCGTTTTGAACATTTATTTCTGCTACATATTGTTCGCCGCTATATGAGTTGAGTTGGAACGAAGCAAATCTGTATTCGTTCATCGAGGAACCAGAGAAACTGGCGTCGGCAACAGTAGCACTGGTATCAGTGCGAATGAGTTTAAAGTTAGCGCTATCAGCAGTGCCTGCGATGTATTGACCTGCTATAAAGAATGGAGTACCAGTTGATGGCGTTGTTATGTTCTGTGTCAGCACAGAGTTAGTGTCGTTGCTGACCAGTTCGCCATTTACTACTGAAAATTGCCCAGAGGCAGTTGTCCAAGAGGTTAGTCCATTGCTGAAGTTACCGTTTAACAGTATAGATGTAGAATAATCCGGCTCTGGATATACTTCTGGCTGTAGTCCTTCAATAATACACAGGGTAGATGGGCCAGTGTATGTGCCATTTCTCTGTGTGTCAATGGACCAGAAGTTGGTATAGTACTGTCCGATATATGAAGGACTACCAATGTCTGCCCAGTTGACTACCAGTTTTTCTGAAGCAGTAGTTCCTGTTTGAGCAGGCACCGCAGAGAAGGTTTCGTTCTCGCCCTGTGCTTCACCACCTATAAATGTTTGGTAAGCATCTTTATAGAACATGCTCTGTCTAAGACTGCTGTTGGCAGTAGCACTGATTAATCTCTGTGAATTTGCGATGATAGAACCGTCTGCGGGACTTACACGAACAACACCAGTGTGGCTGGGACAGTTGTAACCTACTAACAATTCATTGTTGCCATCATCATATATAATATTCTGTAGTGTTGCTGATTCTTCAAAATCAGCATCTCCTGCTACTTCCTTAGCCCATTTCAGTGTGGCATCTGGATAGAAGGCCATGATAAATTGAGCACCGTCAGCTTGACCAACGGCGTAAGTATTTCCCATGGTATCACCTGTGGCTGCGTTAAAACTAACATCAAAGTTATAGTCGCCTGTGGCCACGGCAATGATGCCCTGAACATCCTGCGTCATGATTATTTCTGCGTTCAGTTCAAGCGTGTTGCCAGGTGTTTTTGTTAGCAGTGGAGCAAGATCGTTCTCGCCGTTGTAGGCTGTGGTCTGTTGACTGTTGTCAGGAAATTTTAGGCTACCGTCTGAAGTAAATGTAAATTCGTGCTCGCCTTCGTTAAGACTAATTTTTACAACGTTACTCTGACTATTAGTACCAAGGACTAGGTTGTCGTCGCCGTTTTCGTTAAAGTCGATGAATGATAGGCCATTGTCTGAATTAATAGATTCATCGTTGTCTCCAATGCTTAAATCGCCAATACCGCCGCCACTGCCGCCTATATTTTCAATCTCGCCTGCTCGCATCTTAGGACGGAAGGGAATCTGTGTCCAGTCTCCAGCACTAAAGTTATCCAAAGCGTTAGATACTGTTGTAGCCCACATATTGCCTGCTTCGGCAAATGCTTTGTCAGCACTTAAAAACGTACCTTCAAGTCCTTCCACAACACTAATTTCTTCAATTTCACCGTCGTCTAATTCTTCAACGTTATAAGCGGCTGCTGAAAACAAATTACTAGGAGTTTCTGTACCACTTCTATACAGGTATTCTGCGTTGTCTATAATGCTAATAGCATTAGCATCACTGCCAAATATATCTGGATTAGCACCGTCACGATCATCAACTTCTTCTACAAAGTAGTCAACTGCCTGTGTTACTCCAGGAATAACAACACTGGTTGTACCTGCTTCTAAATCAACTCCACCTAAACGCAGTTTTGATTCTTGTATTTCAAATGATTTATTTGCCATGTTATATTATTCCTTAATCTCTTGTTGATGTTTCTACTGAATAGATTCTAAAAGCTATGCTGTCTGTAGTAGCCGCTGTTCTTGTTGCCACAACTTCTATCAGTTTAGTTGTTGGGTTACGCTGTACTGTGAATGTTGCCAGTGGTACTGTGCTGGTATAGGTCACACCATAGACTGTCATAATAGGATCACCAAGCGGGCCGGCAGCACTATTAGCATAACCTCTCGAAGCAATGATTGCTTCACACATTTGACTGTGCCATCCTGTGGCATCACCTACTTCGTCTGTTTCTAATTGAATAGTAAGTTTCGCACCGCTGATATAATCAAATAAACCAGTCCATACTACAGCACTGGTTTGTAAACTGTTAACAGCCGGTGTAGTTGTTCTTGTAAAGGAACCACGGTTGCTGAAACTGCCGTCGTTCTTAAAACTCCAATCACCGCTGTCAGTTTGTACTCTAACATCATAGGTGTTAGTGCCAGGCCATTCTACAGTATAGGTTGTGTTAGGATTGAGACTTACTGGATCACCAAGGTTAAAGGTTGCTGTCCCTGATCCTACAATAATACTGGTAATTGCGACTGGAGAACCGTTTTGATACCATAAGCTCGCTCCGCCTATTGGAGGAATATTGCCTATGTAGAATGTATTAGTGTCTACCGTAAAAACACTCTTAAATGAACCGTCGGCATCGGCAAATTGAATCTCACTGGTAAATCGATCAACACCCCCTGGAGTTAAGTAAAGGTCCGAACCTGGCGCACCGCTTAATGCTTGAACACCAACTGTGCCCATTCCTGGGCCTTGTAGCACACCGTTAGTATTAAAATACCAATAGTTAATACTGCCTCTTAATTGATCGTATGACTGAATGCTAATAGAGCCATCATTACGAACTTCAATATTCTGTTGATCATCACCAAGAACTAAGGAACCAGTACCGCCTTCTCCTTTGCCAGCGGCAATGTGTATGTGTGGGGTGTCAAATTGATTAGTTGGATAGATATCTATGTATTGTCCAAATGTAGTATAACCATCTGGACCGCCTGGGAAATCTTTTTCGTTTGGTACAAGACGAATTAATCCGTTAGGGAAGTTTAGATCTGTAGAATGTGCACCAATAATTTCGCCGTCTAGTGGTAGGTAAAGTTTACCGCCTGGGGTAAATCTCCAGTTAGCAGAATTGTTAAAACTAATTTCTTTAATTAGGTCCTGCATAGTAGTCGAGTTGAAATTAATTCGACCTGTATAACGGGGTAGACCAGTGAAAGGATCGTCGCTGTTTACTGCAAAGCCTTCTGTTATTACTGCTTCTTGTACCAAATAATTTGCATAGACAAATCTAACAGTTGCGCCAACGCCAGCCGCATAGTTTGGACTACTTGGATTTATTTTATCAAGAATGTCGGCACTAGGATTTACAATGCTGATGTAATCAAAATCAAGATATGAATTTGTATCAAAATCTCTAACATTGGTAAAGTTAGCAAATCCAGTGTCGGTGGCTACAATGCTCAGTCCAAGTTCTGATTTAATAGAACTACCTGTTGGAACATATAAACTACCTGCACCGTCGTGATTGAAAGACCATGCTTTATTTGGATCACCTTGCTGACTAGCTGTTTCAAGGTTGACTTCACCACCTAAAGAGCTAGTGTTTCTAATTATGTTATTGCTGAATGTGATGTCACCAGTGTTGGCGTTGCCGCCGCCACCAAGTACGCTAGTTCCACTACTGTTAACAATATCACCGCCTGCAGGCAATGTTAGTTTACCATCTGTACCAAATGTCCAACTCTTAGCGTCAGCAGTGACTTTAACAGCACCGTTTGATTTAATTGTTGATGGATAAGCAGGCAACTGTGTTGCGGCTATATCTGAAGTCCAACCCTGTCCAGGAATTTCTGCAACGTTGGTCAATGTTAAACTTAAAGTATAACCCACCAAGCCGTGTACTGTGCTGTCAAATGTAAATGTGTCGCCTGTATCGTATCCTGGATTTGTCAGTGAAGGAACAAAACTTTCAAGAACAAGTGAGTAGTTGCCGTCTGGACCATATACTAATCCGCCAGTTATTGCCCAAGTATCACCAGTCAATGTTAGAGTTGGTTTACCTTGATTTGATACGTAGTTAGAAGATCCAAATGTTAATGGGAAAGTTCTCGATTGTGGACTTGGAACTGTTAGTGAACCCTGAGAGTCTAATACAACTGCTAGTTCGCCGTTGACAATTCTATCTGTGGTCACTGAGCCTGGAGTGTTAGGCACTGCGGCTTCTGTAATCAAACCTGCATCTGTTACCTGTTGAACTAGCAATCTGCCATTGTCATTGCTCAGTTTAATATCGCCAATATACATACTGCCGTCAGCCGCATACACATGACGCCAACGTTTAGTTGGTGAGCCCAGATCATAAGTGTTGTCTGTGGCTGGTATAATGCTGGCAGCTACTGCGCCCAAAGCCAAGTCACCGTTTTCAGCATTGAGTGTACCGTCTTCAGTAATGGTAAGGTTAGCACCTACTTTAATACTGCCCAAATTGGTTGTGGTAGCTGGTGTAGCTACTGCGCTAACGGTTAAATTTACACCACCTGGTGTAGTACCATTGTGGATTTTTAATAATTTGTCACCCGCAACATCTATGGTAACTTCGCCAGGTCTACCCACATAGGTATTGGCATTTTGATTTTTTAATCTCTGTAATAATATCTTATTGGTTGGCATTCTAGCTAGGCTCCTAAACTCAGTTATTTATCGGTAGCGTAAAATAAAAAATTTGACAAAAAGAATAAGTACTACTATAATTAAACTGCTAACTTAACGGTCCAATCATGCTACACGTAATCAAAAACCTAAACGAGCCCTGGATAAATCTAATCAAGGATGATCCAGTGCGTCCAGAAATTCCAGTCAAACAGAGAGTCAACTTAAACAGTCATGTGTATGTACTACATGACGCCCTGCTGGTTCCTGAAGCTGTGGTCTGTGTCAAATATCAAAATACTATTCCACGCCAAGTGAGCGAACTCACAGACAATGCTAGAATTTGGACCACGGCTGTGTTCTATACCATTTGGAGTTATAAGCCCGGCGCAGGACAGGAATTAATCCGTCAGGCCAAAAACTACATTGAGCAGAACATGCCACAAATCAATACGTTTGTAACCCTAAGCCCACAAACAGAAATGGCTCGCAAGTTCCATCTTAAAAATGGCGCACACATATACAGAGAGAATGAAACCTCTGTGAACTACCAATACTTGTAATTTAGGTTTTACCGACCACACCGCCGGCCCAGAAGCCAGCAAGCGCGAAGCGCACCTGCGAAGCAGAAAGCGGTAAAAAAGATTTTCTAACCATTAACTACTAAGTTAAATAGTCATATGCCAGATCAACTACCAGACCTAGGAGCATTCCTAACTATTACGCCAGAAGCTGAAGCGGCTATAGAACTCATTGGGGAAACTAAGCCACAGGGCAGTTTTCGTATCAAGTGTGTGCCCAACGCTACAAAGACTGAGATAACCTTTGCTTGGGACGACCAATACACAGAAGACGACTTTGAGTTTCCAGTGAGTAAAACCAGTAAGTTTAATATAGTAATGGATGCATTGAGTATAGCTTATGTGCTAGCGGACTATACATTGGATCATAAACAGGGTAAGTTTATAATGCATCAATTGAAGAAGAAGGCTACAACTAGCTAATAAAAAATCTGTGTAAATTTTTTAGCAAGCTGATTTTTGAGCCACTAGGTAGTTTTATAAGCTGTATACCACGCTTGTACACGATCGTGCTTAGAGTGATCGAAGAATATCAACAGTATATTATTGCTGGATCCACAGTCCTCATTGGCTGAATAACAGTAGTCAGTGCGGAACAATATGTAATTTTCATCCATATACTGTTTGACTACTAACCAATCCCCACGATCTACTATAACTGACAAGCTCATGGTGATATTTACTCTGATAGCACAGAACCGGGTCTACAGACCCAAAATTTCTGCTACGCAAAAATTTTAACTTTTGATTTATAGGTTGGGTACCAGTTCTGCACACATGGGGTTAAGAATTTGGCATGCGCTGTGTTGCAAAAAAACAACAGTTTGTGTATATAGCCACCACCCACCTTACCTAACACCACCATGTCATCAGAAGCCACAGCCTCGTCGATCTGAATTCAAAACCGGCCGCATCTCCCTGATCAACTCTCGTTCACGCTTGTGAGCCGCTTCCTTGCCTCTGACGATCTCTAAGGGACGGATGTCTATCTCATGCTTGCTAGCCAGTGTACGCAATGCTTGGCACAATAGCCAGTCACGCTGTTCTACTGTAGCGCGGTAGTAGTGCTTGTGAGCTCTACGCTGTAGGCTATGCAAGACAGTCTTATCCTTGTAGGTAATGCCCACATACTCTTGGCCATTGACTGTGATCAAGTATATGATATGGTTGCGTAACTTAATGCTCATATGTTGCTCCATTGCTTTAGTGTCTGTGTAGTATAGCATCAATGGTATTACCTGTCAAGTGAATACCCATAAGAATGGGGAGGACTTTACATGGGACACTACCCCCACAGCCCTCCCCTGTGCCTGGGACACTACCCCCAGGACTTGTGCTAGCCATTGCGGCTAGCGGAGCAACCTTAGTCCAATCGGCTACCTGCGTAGGCCTTAAGACCCAATGTGTTTAGATAGTTGGCCATAGCATAAGCGCCAGCTTCTTTGATATCTATGTTCTGCACACCCATGCCGCCTGGATTCCACATGCTCAAGCAACGGGGCTTATAGTCCTTCTTAAAGCCTGCTCTCAGTAGCTCTTGTGCCTGCTTAGAGTTGGTACGATCCACATAGACCTCAACCCAAGCAAAGCCGCAAGCATAACGGTCTCCACCAATCTCATTGTATTTCTCTTGGCTAGCCTTGACTGCCAGTTCAACTCCGGCCATAACTTGTTCTGCTGTGATCATATCGCGCTCCTTTGTTTAAGTGTCTACAGTATAGTTGGTTTTTCCTATACTGTCAAGCTCTTTTTAACCTTCTACGCAGACATATCGCTTGTCCCACTGACCAATGCTCAAGTGGGTGTAGAAGGCAGTATGGAAATAGTCAGTCATTGCATCCGACTCATCAAAGTATGCACGGCTGGGATCGCGGCGACCTGGAGCATTGTGCATGATCTCGTTGATCTTGAGCAGAACCTTTTGGTCGTCTTCGTCCTTCCAGTGATCCTTGATCCAGTACTGGTTGACCTGTGCATAGTCCTTGCCTTCGAACGCGGCAGTACCTTGTAAGATGTTTACGTCTACGCTGAGCGAACCACTGCCCTTACGCACGGAGAACTTCCACTTGGGGAATTGTGCTTTGAGTTCTTCGCGGATTGCTTTGACGTCTTCTCGGCTAATGTATGCCATCTTCTGCTCCTGTGTGTTAGTGTATGTGTCTAATTATACAGCCGGTTTTGCCAGTTGTCAAGCCTTTTAGACAAATATTTCTTTGCTCAGGATCTCGTCTTCTACGATCTGATGGCAAGAGTTCAGCGTAAACTGCATGATGAGGTAAGCCGTTGCTCTAGCTTCTGTAGGCATCTGCTCAATGTACTCTTGGATCTCTGCAAGCGTCTTGGTTGCGAACAAGCCTGAACGGGGGATGGGGTTTTCGACTACATTGTACATGTCTGCTCCTTTAGTGTATGTGTCTAGTATAGCACAGGTTTTATCAGTTGTCAAGTCTTTTCATAGCCAAGGTGCCAACCCACATGACCAACAGACCCACGCCACTTACAATCACGCCTGACAATAGGCTGGCATTGTCCATGCTCAACTCTATGCTACCCACACCGCCCAGGGTCAATAACAGTCCCACGGTGAATACGAACATTGCTTCGCCTGCTTTCATTGATTTCTCCTTAGCCTAAGATTACAACCATTTTGCCTTCTACTTCGCCGTCCTCGTCATCGTAGTCGGGCTCCACAACCTTGTCCATGCGGTGGTAGTCGCTATACTTGACAAAGCCGGGCTCTACGCTGTCTACTCGTGGTGCAACCTGTGTACGCCAGTGGTCGCCATAATTGTAAGAGAAGTGGACTTCTGCGTCCTTGTCCATGTAACCCAACTGCTCGATGAGATCTGCTACTGTCATTTAGTGCTCCTGTTTTGCTAGTGTGTCTACAGTATACTACCGGTTAAACCATTTGTCAAGTGTTTTTATAAAGACCCTAAGGTCTTTAGGGTTATTGCGTTGCTTGCAAACGTGCGAGCTCTTGTTGTAATTCTACAACACGTTGCTTTTGTAGTTTTGCAATAAACTTTGCTTTTTTAGTTTCTATATCTTTGCGGAATTTGTTAATGCTTACATTAAGCATGAGAGACGTTTGTCCGTAGCTTTGCAAATTGTTATTAGTTTTATAGACTACAGCACGAGCGGCTGACATTGCGAATGCGTTTACTGTGTTTGCGTATTGACCCATTTTTGAGCTCCTTTTGTTTAGTGTGCGTGTATAATAACACAAAAGGAAAAACCTGTCAAGAGCCTTTAAAAAAGACCCTACGCTGTGTAGGGTCTCTTGACAAGTTAGGCAATATCTGCTATAATCCGCACGTATTCTCCTCCGGTGCAACGGCTTGCATAATTGCTATTCCGAGCAGTACGCTTAATTGGATTTTTAATTCCGGACTGTTTTAATGCGTTATACAATGCATCGGCTTGGTCGGCATTAAAAAAGCGATATACAATGCTACGGCGGCGACTTGTTTTGTCCGAAACTGTGCGGTCGGAATACTGTGCGCCGAACCCGGCAATAGGGTTTGCAATAGCGCGGACTTGCTTAGTGTTTAACATACGAGCTCCTTTTGTTTAGTGTGCCGTAAGTATAACAAAAAAGGTATTGCCTGTCAACCGTAGTACTTGAATAACCCTGCTAGGCTTATGGCTATTGCTATAACGTTGACAATTAATTGTGGCAGATTACGTACTCGCAAACACCAGGTGAGATAAAACGCTCCGCCAAATACAGCCGCCACAATGTTCAAAGGATACAGGTTGGGGAAGAAAGACATTAGCACGTACATGGTGAGTAGGCAAACTGTGCCTGCCCACTGTAGTACATTATTAATCAACATAGTAATCTACCTCATTAGCCAATCTATCCAATGTGCTTTTAATCTCACCAAACACATCGTCTGTTTCTGCTAGTTGCACACCATCACAGCTAGCCTCCAACAGCAGGGTTTCCAGCTCTTCAATCTTAGCAAACAGTTGTTCTTTAACAGTCATCATTCCGCTCCTTCATCTGCTTCCAAACAATAAACAACTTCCAACACTTTGTTGCCTAGGTAGTTCTTACCTTCTGCAAACAACTTGTCTGCTAGTGCTTCTAACTGTTCAATTTCTTTTTCCATTTTTTTGCTCCTATTGCTTTAGTGTATGTGCATAGTATAGCACAGGTTTTTCCTTTTGTCAACCTGTGCTATTAATAACCCTACGCTTTGTAGGGTTATTGTTTACGCTACAATAACAAAGCCTTCTGCGCTTAGGTCTGCGACAGCTTTTGCAATAAGGCGGGGCAAGTCCTCTGGAAGAACGTCCCCGGAGACATAAACTGCGTTTTTACTGTTAGGGCGGGACTGCGTGTTGAACGCAACATAAAAACGGGCGCAATCTACTGCGTGTTTGTTGGGACTTTTTACTACGCGGACTTGTGCTGTGCTTGCTTGCATGTTAGCTCCTTTTGTTTAGTGTGTAAGTATAATAACACCGGTTTTGCCAAATGTCAACCGGACCGGGCAATACCCACACAAAAAGAAGGGCTATTCAATCAAGGTGGAAGGCAATGACCACTAACAATCATTGCCTTCCTGGGTTGCCTACGGGAGCGAATCGCAGGACTTTTCGCCTGGGTGGCGATTAAAGGGTAATACCTAAGCTCATTGCCTTGTAACCAAGAGCAGTGATCTTACGGCTGGCTTCACCATGGCGGTATTCAGTTACGGTAACATTGTTGCCTGCAACACGTTGGTTACCATATACTGCGTAACCACGTTGACGGATTGTGCTGATCGTTGCAGTTGGGTTCTTAATACCAAAACGCTTGGCGATCTGTGCCTCTGTCAATGTTTCCTTATCCAATACCAATGCCTTGAATAGTTTGCCTTGTTTTGTTTCTAAATCGAAACGCTTGAGTTTAGTTGCTTTCATTTTATATTTCCTCTATATAGTGGCTGTCTTGAACAGCATATCAACAGTATAAAGGAAACTTACATTCAAGTCAACATCCAATCTAACCAAATTAGGCACCGTAGTAGACTGATTCGGTTTGTTCTTTAGATGCTTCTGCCCATTGACGGATAACTTGATCCAGTGCGTCCATTGCTTCTTTCATAGCATATACTCCTTAATGATTGATTGTGCTTCGTCTGTACTATCTACTTCGTCAATGAATGCCAAGATCATCATCTCTACGATAGTCTGTGCATCCCTACGATCCTTTGGAGGCAACGTGCGGATGAACGCTGTTACCTGCTCCTTGTTGTCCATTGCCCAAATAAGGTCAGCCAACAGTCTTTGCTTCTTGTTCAGTCCTTCAATTTGGATTGAGGGAAGGTTGTTTGCCATCTTGTCCATAGCCATTATCCTTTTACTGTTATATCCTGCCATTACCAGTCCGTTGGGGTTAGGTCAATAGCACCCTCTACTTCTTCCCACAGGGCATAGACTTGGAGACATAGTTGCTTCTTGACTGCGGCACTGAGTGGCAGTTGGCAGATCAATGCATCAACCTCGTCCAACTTCTCATCCAGCTCCTGCAGGGTCATGTCCAGTTCAGCCATCTTGCTCATACTTCCTCCACAGTCACTTGGTAGTCCTTGCCACCAATCACAACCTTTACCGTCTTCTTGGTGCTACGGAACTCTCCCGCAGGACCCAGGTCCCACTGCACCTTACCTACTTCATCAATCATCACAGGCTCTAAACTGTCGCCCATGCTGTTAACCAAACCCTTACGGATACGGTCTGCAATAAAATCACAATATGCTAACATCTTCGCTCCTTTTCTTTACTATGCCTAAAGTATAGCACCACAAAAAGGTTTTGTCAACCACCTTATCCAAAGACCACACTAGCAGCCTGGTTACCTAAGACTGCGAACATGATGGCGAGGGCTAGACAGCCAGCGATGGTAGATGTTACAATCAGGAACTCTTTAATCGTCATACGCCACCTCCCCCAACTCCTTCACTTCCTCGTCCACAACGTGCAGGTCCACAATGCGAGCAGTCTCCTCCACATTGGCAACACCTTGGAAGGCACCCCTGAAGCTTTGGTACTCAGCCAAGAAGTCAAATACATCCATACGGTCCCAACCCTCCGGGACCTCCAGCTCTTGGTTAATGGTTGTGGTAACAAGTACTCGCATGGTGATCTCCTTAGGCGAATTCGTAAAACTTAACGGAAGGGTCCAACTGCTTCAACTCCTTAGCCACTGCTGTCAGTTCACGATAGCGTGACTGTACTTGACCACGTGACAGCTCGCCATCGCAAGTCAAGTTCTCTGGACTGAGTGCAGAGTCTACAATCTCTGCAATGCGTTGGCGGTCTGCGGCAACTGTAAGGTCCAGTGGCGCAATGCCAAACACGCTGTTGAATTGGTTACGCTGTTTAACGAACTGTGCTAGTGCTTTCATCTATCGCTCCTTTTGTTTAACTTAGCCTACAGTATAGCAGATCCGGTATTACCTGTCAAGAACTTTCTTCCAGTAAGATGGGCCGTTGTTTTTACACAACGACCCGGCACTCACGCCCGCGTATATGTGCTACAGCGGGAATCTATGTCTTAGACTTAGAACGGAGCGTCTTCAAGATCCTTTGCGAAAGGAATCTCTGGACGGGGAACGATCTTGGCCTTAGGCTCAGCCTTGGCTTTGGACTTTACAGCTACCTTCTTAGTAACTGCAACCTTAGCGGGCTTAGTTGCCTTGGCAGGCTCGTCGCCTACCTTGCGCTTGACAGCTTCAGCATTAATAGCTGCCTGCTTCTCAGCATTGCCATCAGCGAAGTTGATCTTGATAAGATATGCAACGATATCTTCTTTGGTCATTGCCTTAGGCAATTCAATGAGGTCAATGTCCTCGTGACCACCTTTAACTAGTACTTTGACACGTGTCATGTCATTAGCAAAACGGACTTTGGTGCCGCCCTTGGGGAGCTTCGAGGTACCAGCAACTGTAAACAAACTCATGTTAACTTCTCCTGTGTGTGTTAAACGTTAGGAACTTCCCTAACTGTTGATATTATACTACCGAACAATCCAAATGTCAACCTTTATTTGGCTGCTTCTTTGGAAACTTCTTGCACTTTGGCAACGCCATTGTCAAACATTTTGGCAATACCAGACAGTCCAACAGTTGCTAGAACAAGTCCAAATATAGTGCCTGCAATAAACATCTTCATCATCTTCTCCTGTGTGTGGTGGGCCCACTTGGATTTGAACCAAGGACCAAAGGATTATGAGTCCTCTGCTCTAACCACTGAGCTATAGGCCCTTGTTACTCTTAACTATTACAAGTATCAAATGGACTAAACACTTCCTGCGGTGTTTTGAAAACAACCATTTGCATCTTGTTGCGCTTGCGATCCTCTACATACGCATAGTCTCCTTCAAACTTAACATTGGGGTTAGCAAGAACCTTTTTAGTAATGATGCGTACACTACGCTCATTAACGCTGTCCGTTACATCGTAGCCTGGATTATAGTTCTTAGCACCGTCGGCAGTGTACGAATACTTGCCGTTGCAGCCGCACATGCAACCCATCTTTCCGTTATACACTTTAACAATTTTATCTACGTTTAACATGTCTGCTCCTTTAGTGTTTATGTGTGTAGTATAGCACAGATAAAACCAATTGTCAACCGTTTTGTTAATACCCACACAACCTGTATGGTTAATAGTCAGCTTCCAAAGAACCATAAGGATGCTTGCTTACAAACACCTTAGTGCGAGAGACCTTGTTCTCTTCATGCTTGTCCATGTACTCTACATCGTAGCAGAACTGTCCCGCATTGGTAATACCAAGGAACCTAGCGGCAAGGAACTGGTCCTCCTTGTATCCTGCTTCCCTGATCATCCTTGTTAGGGCGCCAGGGGTTAGGGTTGTGATTTGTGTTAGCTCTTGTGCTGTTATCATATGCTCTCCTAAGTGTCTATAGTATAGCACCGGTTAAACCATTTGTCAACCAAAAAAATGGGGTGTTGCTTTTACACAACACCCCTAAAGTAGCCATTGCGGCTACGGAGCAATCTTACTCTGCATCTTGTTCAGCGTTCTCGGCTTCCCATTCGGCCATGTATTCGCTGATACAGAACATCTCGTCTAAGGCACTAGGCAGTTGGTCTTTGACTGCTTCACTGTCCAAGCCACTTAGGTCATAGTAGTCATCGTTGAAGTCTTCCCAAATGCCTGCAAAGCACATACCACCTTCGTAGTAGTAGGCACGGACTGAGAAGCCCAAGTCTACCAACTTCTCGTATGCTTGGATGGGAGGGCTCCAGGCACTGTCGAACGATGTGCTGATGCGACCATCTTCAATCTCACAGGTCATGCCATCACCACCGACGTCCCACTTGGTGCCCCACTCATTCACACAATAGTCATACCAGTTGGCATAACCAAAGAACTCCAAGTTTAATTTCTCTTTGAACTCCTGAAGTCGTTGGGCGTATTCTTCATTGCCACCAACACGACCTGCCACAGTATCCTTGAGTTCTTGTGGCACAGGGATGAACTCCTGCAGGAACTCTCCACGGTTAAGAGCGTCACGAGCACGCTCAAGCATTGCTGGATCTTCGTGGGCCAGCTCAACCACATTATTGCACCAATTAGGCATATCGTCTCCTTAAGCAGATGTCAACATGTTAGCAGGAACTCTCCAGCCACCTTGTGGGGTGCGGACAGTCACATACTTACGGCCAACCTTCTCCACCGTGCCCTTGTAGGTCATGCCACTCTTGCTGGAAGTAAACTGAACATTCGCACCTGCACGGAAGGTGAATATGTTCTTTTGTGCTATACGGCTACGGGCAAACTTAATAGCGTCTTGGATGCTGTCCAACTGTTCGTTAGTGAAAGCACCTTGCAGGATCTCTGCATTGATAGTCTGTATTGACATTGTCGCTCCTTTTGTTTAACTTAGCCTATAGTATAGCACCGGTAAAACCATTTGTCAAGTCTTTTATGCCTCTATCTCTCCTGACTCAACCAACTCTTCGTAGCATTCCCACAACAGAGTCTCCATCTCGCCCGGAGCCCAAGTCTGTTGTTTTTTCGCAACAGGTTTCTTCTTCTTAGGCACTCCGCCAATATACATACGGCGATAGTGGTCTTCACAGTAGGCTTTGCCCGGAACCACAGCACACCCACATTTGATTATGGGGCTGTGGATGCGCGGATCTTGATCAGGACCAATCCATTGGCATCCTTCTCTCTCCATCAGTTTGTTGAACATGGGGTCAACTAGATTCATATTAACCTCGCTTCATACAAGTAAGGGCCGCCACTGACTTCCACTTGTCAGGCATTGCAACACGCAAGTCTGCAACCTTAATCACCATACGCAAGCTGAGCTCACGCATCTTGTCTTTGTTGACGTCAATGAACTGCACCACTTCAGTCTTCTCATCTTCAGACAAGTCGTATGCGTCCAACATACCATCGCCTACAATCTGCTTGATACGCAGGATCTTTTCACGTGCCGTGTCAATGGTCAAGTCCAAGTAGTGACAGCGTGACTCTAGTGCATCCAAGTGGTCACGAAGCTTCTTAGAGCGAACGTGCTCAAACTTGATGTTAGTAATGAAGATGGCACTGCCTTTGAATTCAAAGCTGTTGGGAATACCTTCGCTACGCAGGATGCGTGAGTCAGTATTCCAAGAGATGGTGCGCTTCTTGCTAGAGTCCAGAGCAGCCTTCAAAATATTAAGGCTCAGCTCGTCCAACAGCACAGAGTCACAGTCGTCAAACACAAGGACGTTACCACTGTTGGAGAACTCATAGAGCTTACTGTACAAACCAATGGCACTCATCGCACCTTTGACAATCTCATAGCGTGGCTTGCGCTCGCCCATCTTGTCAAAGAGGTCGTCCTTTGTAAGTACTGCCTCAACACCAAAGCTCTTACCTACGCCTGGGGGGCCACTTACAATCATAGCACGGACATCACCTTTACGCACACCCTTGGTCATGTCTTCAAGAATGGTAAAGCGTTCTTTAATACGCTCTACAATCTCATCGTCGGTCTCACGTGCTACAGCCTTCTCACGTGCCTTAATGGCTTCTTGATCAAAGTCCAAAAGGTTAGTCACGGGTGCTTTTGCCATTCTATGCTCCTGTCTGTGTTAATAAGTGTCTAGTATACTGCCAGTTACCGGTTTTGTCAACCGGTAATTTTACCACCAGCTGTCGTAATAAACTGCATCGCCAGACTTGATGGCTTCCCGTGCTTCTGTAACGAACTTCATGTCCTCCGCGGCACTCTCGTCATCGGGAGGGTTATTGCCAAAGAAGAAGCCAGTGGTAGAAGGCAAATGGTTGGACTTGATGTCCAGCTCTAGTGCCAGCAGGTCTTCCTCTGTGAGGCGGATGGGCACACAATTGAAGCTGGCGGCCTCTCCACCCTTCTTGTAGTACAGACGTTCCATCCAACCATGGAGGTCATGATGTTTGCGCCAGTAGTACATCTCCGTTACCTTAGCACCATCTTCGTTCTTAGCAATGGTGAAGTCGTCGATTGCGTCTTCTGCCTTCACTCGCCATGCGTACATGTCTAAACCCATTTTTTGCTCCTTTGCTTAACTATCTAGCCTATAGTATAACACCGGTAAAACCGTTTGTCAAGCCTGTTGCATAAAGACCACAAAGCCTGTACGGTCTTTCTTAGCACGGCCCTTAGCCTTCAAACCCAACACCACACCCTTGGGATCCAGGAAGCGAAGGTCTGTCTCGTCTGCATTGAACACAGGCTTGCCCTTGTACTCTGCAGGGATATTGTCAAACACCACAGTCACGTTCATGTTCTTGCTGATAGCCCAGTCAGCATCTTTGCCGTTGCCGTCTGCTTGGCTAAAGGTGAGGTGGTAGTTACCAATGCTGTCAACCTTGCGCTTAGGCACTTTGGTGTAATCATAGAACTGAGTCGTTGGGAACAATTGGAACAGGTTCATGCCTGTAGTACCCACTTCATACTTCTCCCAGCTCAAGTCGCTAGTACCATTCAAACGGAACACGGGGATCAAGCCCTTACGCTCTGCGAACTTCTTAGCCTTAACAATGTCGTGGTACAAGTCTTTCATAAAGCCATCGCGGTCTTCAAAGAAGTACTTGGTCTTACGGATGCGAGCCTGCTGAATCATGTTAGTGGTCTCGCCCCGCTTGAACATACCACCACGTCCGGCAGTATTCAAGCATGCCGCCTTACAACCAGCCGTTGCCTTAGGGCAGGTATTGTACCCGCTTACATCTGCAGGGGCAAGGTGAAGGATGAAGCTAAGGTAGCCCATCTTCGTGCCCTTTTGGATTTTGGGATTTGCTGTGGAAAGTAATTTGAACATGCTCGCTCCTTGTTAGTGTATGTGTCTTATTATACACGGTTTTACCGGAATGTCAAGACTTTTCTAAATCTTTTTTCGTTGTATTTCTACAACACCACCGGCACTCCTACATCGACCAGTAGGCCTCACTGGATGGGCTACAGTACCTAGGCGTATCAAACCGCTCTGTGTACTCTGCTCCACCCATTAGGTTAGTCCGCTTGACCCAAGTCTCGTGGATCTCATAACGGAACCCATGCCCAGCTCGCCATGTATGCTTGACAGTATGCTCCAGCATGGAGAGATTGTCTGTGTCATAGTCCGAATAGTGTACACGGCGCTCACCCTCTCGGGTCCGCTTGTCCTTCTTATATACGATTACAGTATACATCACTCCTCCTTAACAGTCTGGGTCAAAGCTCATCCACTCATCATACTCAGTGGGCTGGCCATCGTCTTGGTCCTGGAAGCACTCGCTGACGAAGCCTTCTAGGACTTCTTCCGGAACATACTGCAAAAGCTCTTCAATGGCCGTGAAGTCCTGGTTAGCCACATCCTGCTGGATCTGCTTGAGTACTCGATCAACTAGTGTCATCATCGCTCCTTTTAGTGTATGTCCACAGTATACTGAAAAAACCGGCTTTTGTCAAGCCTTAACCGTAATTTTTCTTGTCGCCCATTGCTTCATTGTAGTCGTATCCCGCATGGTACTCGGCCAGTTCGCGTTCAGTCAACTGGTCTACACGGGGACCTGAATTGCCGCCAACTCCGCCCTTGTGTGGATCCCTGCCGCGACCATAGTAACTGTCCGCACCGCCACGGTCAAATGGGTCTCCGTGCCATACCAAATAGGTCTTGCCCTGCCAAGTGTAAGTATAAGGTTTGTCTAACATACCAGCTCCTTTTCGTTAGTGTTCCATTAGTATACAACCAAGAGCCGGTTTTGTCAACATCTTTCTAAAGACCCGTCATTCCGTATGGGTATTCATCATGCCGGTTGACATCTGGCAAAACCGGTGTTATACTAATGACATAATAAGAAAACGGGTAGACCGACCATGTGTTCGAACAGTCATACTGGGGGTGGACGGCGAGAGTGCGCGGACGATTCTGAGTGGAGACAAATAAAAAAGTCAGCCCAAATCGCTCGCCTTTTCGGTTCGAGTTATCCACATGTTGTCCACAGGTTATCCACACCCTGTTGATATCTTAGAACTTATCCACAGGTTATCCACAGCCAGGGAGAGTTATCCACAGGTTATCCACAACTAATTCACAAGTTGTCCACAAACGTCATCGGTGATATTCGCCGGAACCTTTCTGCCTGATTCCTTCATCTGACACCAAACTCTAACTCTTGGATCGGTAAGTCGCGGTCCATTATTAACTCTATACTGTGCCATACCATTTGCTGGAACTGGTTCGCCCATGTGCTGACAAACTGGATCACGCCAACTGTGCCGACTGTCCACTCCCATACACTCACTCATATAGCGTTGATTACTCATGACCGTGCCTATAGTCATACTAGTACTAGAGCATCCAGTAAGTAAAAGTCCACATAGTAGTGATACTGTATATAAGAGTTCGCGCATGGTAGAATACCCACTCCATCCTTTAATGTTCATGAGTACATTATACAGGAAAATTCGGGTTTTGCCTAGAGTTTTCTCCAAGATTTTAGGCTCTTTCAGCTCCAGATTTTACCGAATCGATGGCATAGGATGGGTACACCATAGAAAATCTGTGCAGAATTTTGGGCAGGATCGTGGTCGATTCGGGCAATGTTCAAATACTTTTGCCTATTTTCTACCTATTCTTGCCACCATTCTGCCCCCTATCATTTACAGCGGGAATCTACATAGAGTGCATTCTTTACAGCGGGAATCTTGAGTTCTTGACTCTGCTAGACCCTGCCAGCTACAGCGGGAATCTATACTCGATGTGTACTAGCTTATATTGAATATGCTACAGCGGGAATCTATACTCGATGAGTTCGCGACTAGCAAGTCTATACTAGTCTATAGTTGATCGGGGATACCTCAAAGAGCTACAGCGGGAATCTGCTTATAAGTACTCACATGTATATACTGTGTTATAGGTCAACTGCTGATAATACCACTAGGGAAAGAGTATGGAAGCTCATATATGGTAGAGGATGGATGAGTGATCGTCTAGATCACGTATGGTTTTATATACCCGAAGACTTGTTATCGTTTGCTCTACTAATAGATGATACGTTAGAAAGAATTCCCAAGCAAGACTATATTGATTAGTTGACTGCGATATAACCTATGAGTAAGCCCAATAGGAAAGCTAGATAGTTTACTACCAGTAGGAAGATTATATATAAGTGATTATCTTCAATCCATTTAAGTATGAGCTGTTTCATAAGGGATTGCCCTCTTTCATTATTTGATCCACACGCTTTGCAAACTTGTGTGCGTACTGGTTATCTTTATACATAAACTCGGCCATGACTGCCTGCATAAATCCTATTTGATACAGCATCTGTTTATGTGGATCATTAGGATATTTCATCACTGCCAGTTCCAGTAACTGCTTACGTATATAGTCTATATACTGCTTGTGTAGCATGGTATTCGCTCCCCTGTTGAGTATTTACTGGTGGGCGTGTCTTCTAGCGTTTTTGGGCACTTCGTGTAGTGGTGGGGTGATATAGCGGTGTTAGATTTTACCGGCTTACAGAAGTTCGAGTCACAAAAAAAGCCCTAGTGTTCGTAGGGCTTATTGTGGGAGTATTAGTCCTTTTGGGGTTTGTAGGGCTTCATTACGTCCCGGGCAGATTCCATTTTGTTGGTTATGTTCTTAAACTCTGCTTCCGTGATAATGTTTGAATACTCACGCATCAATTGTTGTGCGCTTTCTGCACGTTGTGGACTGCGTGGAGTACTTGTGCCATGTCTTGGGTTAGGAATAACATCTACAGGCTTGGCTGGATCTGGATTAACATCTCTGCCAGTTTGACGGTCTTGTGCTTGACCAAAACTGCTTTTTAGTGCGTTCCAACGAGCTTGTGCTCCACCCACTACATCGCCGCCCAATTCACCAGCTTTGGTCCAAATTGGATGCTTTTCCTGTGCTTGTTGATCACGAGCACGCTCTGCTTCAGCTTTCTTACGCTCATAGTCCACTACACTCTTTTGAATGTTAGGAGCTACTTGTACACGATCCTTGTCGCCAGGTCTAACTGCTACATTGCTAGTTACAGGACCTTCCTCTACCTTGTCTTCAGGTTTTGGAGTTGGTGCGTTAGGACCTGTTGGTTGTTTGTCATCATCAGATGTTTTAGGTCTGATTGGTTCGCTCAGTTTACCCTCAGCTTCTAATACTAGATCGCTATACTTGCGAAAGAAATTTTCTGTTTGGCTCATGACCATTCCTTTTGTTAATTATAGAATTATTTAGTGTCTTAGTTCAGTTAATTGGTTTGAAATAATGGCGTAAATAGATGATATTGGAGTGGCCGTGAGCAAGTTCTATCTACCCGAATATCACACTTTCAAATATCGTGCTTGGGCACCATGGCCTCATACTGAGTCTGGGCAAATGGATTGGATTGACAGTTTGACCACTGTGGAAGACTGGCTCACACGCTATGTGGGGCCGCACTACAAGTATTGGGCTTGGGACAGGGTAGATCTAGCTCAACAAGGACACTACCTAGGCGTGGCATTTGAACGAGACCTACACAGAGGTTTATTCTTACTGCGTTGGGGGTAAATACTGGTAACAATTAGAGGAAACATCTGTGGCATATTCTACAACATATCAACTTAAATCATTTGACGCTTTGACCAGTCGACTTACTGTTACTGTACAGGTATTATATGATAGCACCCTAACTGAAACTAAAGAAATTAATGTTACCCTCCCGGTTAACAGTCAAGGCTTTGTGACCACAGACATGACCCTAATTGATCAGTATGTGCGTACCGCCATTGATCGTAGACTGCCTTACTTGACTCAACGTGTACCCCCAGGTGGTGTTGTCAATGCCCCGTTGATATACAGCATAACCTCAGACACAGAATCAGAACAATTGGCTTTGGGTACAGGTTACGTGCTGTTGACAGCTGATCCAGATTACACTGACCCTGGTACCCTTGAGTGTACTCGTAGTGTGATCACAGTTATTACCAATAGAACTAACTTGGCTAGACCCCCAGAGGATGGTGGGTATACGATTGTGGGATTGGATAATGGTAATGTGGTAGCAAGTGCTGGGCTTAGCCTAGTACAGACTACGGGTGAAACAGAACAAGCTGGGCCGTTTACAATTACTGCGGCCAATGACAACACTGACACGTTGCCAGTAGCACCTTGGGTCTATACTGTGTTTCCCAACTTCTTGGACAATACCCAAGTTACTAGTGAAGAAGGTTTTGATGGGTACCAATATTACATTGAGCACGATCCCATCGTAATCAACGTTCAAGCCACTGCTATATTCAGTTATTAAGCTTCTTGAGGGGGTCTAGGAAGGGGTCTTGAACCTTCTTTAGATTCAAGGTCTTGACGTCTAGCACCTGTTGGATTTTGTCCAGGTTCCCAAGGCATTCTTTGTATTTCTTTATTCATTGGCATGCCCTTATTCAATCTTTCTAAATCTCTAGGGCTGATCTTTTTCATAATCTTGTCGCCATTGCCAGCATCTACTTCAGTATCAACTGGAGTAATATAGGCTAACTCTTTTTCTAACCTTGCTATTTCTGCATCCAATTCTTCAGCACTCATATCAGCAGGAGCTTTTTCGTTGTTATTTGGTGGAGCAACATTGCCTGTTGAAGGATCTGCTTTAGGCATATTTTTACGAACGTCCCAATCAGGCTTATCAAGGTCATTGCTTGGGTTAGGCATTTTGAATGGGTTTTCTGGTTTACCCAACTCTAAAGGCTTGCTAGGATCATAGCCAAATTCTTTGCTGTTAGATGGTGGCGGTGTTGAGTTTGGTAAGTCATCAACAGGTTGTTTATCAGGAATGATAGAGCTCTCTGCTTCTGCGATTAGATCTGAGTACTTACGAAAAAATTCTGTTGACATAATATTATCTCACTTTTTAGGTGGAACTTGACTAGTTCCTGATTTAGGATTGTTTGTTTCCCCTCCCCAATTTTGATCAGCTTGGGCACTGGTAAACAATGTATTGCCAATGCCCTGTAATGCCTGCATTCCAAACTGTTTGGCTTTATCAATAAATGTAGGCTCAGCTTGTGCCACTTGGGTACTAGGTTGTTGCTGTTGCAATGCTTTAGGATTGGCTAGATCAACACCTGCGTAGTACTGATCCAATTGTTGTTTAAATGCTGGGTCGGATAAATTCTTACCAAAATCATTTATACGGGTAAGTTGTTTTTGGTACATGCGACCACCTGGTGCATATTTTGTTGAACCTCCAACTGTTACCAAGGCTTTGTTCAAACTATCAGCTGTATTTTTACTTTGATCTTGGTGAGCATTGCCATACAACTTGGCATAGGCAGCTGATGCCTTTAGACCAATTGCTGGGTCGTTGACTAGATCTGGATTTTTAAGTAACCTATCGTCACCAAATAGTTCTTGGCTCACTTTAGCATATTGGTCACGCCCAGTAATCTGTACATGCCCTCTACCTCTATAGTTCCAACCGTCTTGGGCACTTTGCTGATCTTCTGGTTTATCAAAGACCATGCGGAATCCTTGTTTGGCATCTGGTACAATCTTTGCACGTTGCTTGCCATAAAGGAACTGTCCAAATCTCTCAGGATCAGCTTTGAGCCAATTTAATTGTTCAGGCGGTAAGTAATTAAGGTTTCGTGGATTACTCTTATTTGTTCCGCGCCAGCTATTTGGTTCTCCAAATAACTTAACAATGTTTTTGTTTGACGTACCACTATAGTCCATATTTTCTGGACCACCCAATGCTTTTGTTTCTTTGCCTGAAATTTTATAATAGGCAACAATGGAGTTTGGGTTTGTTATACCTCTTTCCTTAAATGCATCAACAAAAGGCTTAGGAACATCCTTAATAGTTAGGTTGGAAATATTAGGATGAAACCCTGCAGGATTGCCGCTAGGCTTATTCTTGGGTTTGGCTTCTAGTATAAATTCTTTTGCTCGCATAGACTTATTTATGGGGATAAATATCAAGTCGAAGGAGTCTTAAACAAATGGGTAGATATTTAAATTTAACAGGGGCAAAAACAGCAAAGGTGACACTGGTATACGGTGCAACTAATGCTCAGCCTAACGATGTATTAGTTTGTCAAAATGGCGGATTCACAATCACATTGCCAGCCACACCAACAGAACGTGATACGATTCAAATCATAGATGCAACAGGGGTATTTCAAAGTAGTAACGTGACAGTTGCACGTAACGGTGAGAAGATACAAAACCTTGCAGAAAACATGTCGCTGGATATGAATTATGCATCAGTTATACTAGAGTATAGCGGTGCTGATTACGGTTGGTTAATAATTAGGTAATCAACAATGGGACGATTTCAACACGTAACAGGCGCAGACAGTTTAGATAACTTTAGAGTTATTAGTAACTGGAACGCAGTAGCAAATACTAGACTTCTTTGTGAAAATGGCGGGTTCACTATTACCCTTCCTGCCGCTCCTCAAGACAGAGATCAGATTCAAATCATAGACATTAACGGAACATTTGGTGCAAGCAATGTGACTGTAGCACGTAATGGCTTTAATATTTGCAATCTAGCAGAAAACTTATCACTAGACATGAACTATTGTGCTGTGACGTTGGAGTATAATACTGCCAACGGTTGGTTAATGATTAGGTAACACTTGGATAAACTAAACGAGTTTTACGTCAACAAACGCAGAGTTGTTTGTAATAAATGTCCAGAGAAATCATTTAACGAACATTGCAAACAATGCGGGTGCTTTATCGTTGCACTTATCGCATGGCCTTGGGCCAAATGCCCCCTAAACAAGTGGAAATAGCCACACACCCAACATTTGTTATTCTGGTAAATAGTTGAATAACATCATGCACCCGGTGCGGGTAAGAAATTAGGAATCGATTAAAATGGCTAAATCAGTTAAACTGCGTAGAGGAACCACAGAAGAACACAATCTGTTTGTGGGAGAAGACGGTGAGATTACCGTTGATACTGGTCGAAAAACCGTAGTAGTTCATTATGGGGGATCAAGTTATCCTTTACTAAACGCTAAAGAAAACAGCGTTATCACTAGCCCAACACTAATTGCTGAAAAGATCCTATTTAAAAACCAATATGCCAGCGTAGCCGCTCTTCCTAATGCGGTAACATACCCAGGCATGATTGCTTCAGTATTAAATTCCGTAACCCCAAGTGAGAATAAAGCATATTACAGTAATGGAACAACATGGGTTCCGTTGACACAAGGTACAGACTTAACAGGATTTGTTAGTGGAGCTGCCAACACTGGTAACGTGGGAGACCAACCAGTATTCTTAGACAAGAGCGGCACTAATTTAAGATTTAGAAGTTTACGTGGTGGTAACAATGTAAGTATCACTCGTGACGATGCAGCCAACGCATTAGTAATTACTAGCGCAAGTTATACTGGTGCAAACGTTGGCGGCGGTGCAGGAGTTTTTAAAGAAGTAACTGGCACAGAGTTTGACTTCAAATCTATTTCAGCAGGTGCTGGAATTGGAGTTGTTGAATATACTGATGACATTACCATTACAGCAGACATACAAGATGCGTTCAATACAGTAACAGTTGGGGCAACAAACATTGCGGCCTCAGGTAATGACACATTGGCGTTTAGTGCAGGCAGTGGCATATCTTTAACAGGCAATGCTGGAACTAAAACAGTTAGTGTGGCAGTTAATTTAACAGCTACTAATGACGGAACACAAACAGGTAGCGGGGTATTAAGTTCTTATAGCGCCGGTGTGTTTTCGTTCAACAAGATTCAAGCAGGTACAGGTATTCAATTAACAGCTGGAGCCAACGGCGAGATCGTTGTCAGTGCTCCACAAATTGGTACTGTAACTGGAGCAGCCAACCTAAGCCCTCCAAGTCCAACATCGTTAGGATTGTACAAACAAGATGACGCAGGTGTACTAAAGTTTTATAATATCAGTGCAGGTAGCAATATTACTATCACTTATTCAGATGCCAACAACTTACAAATTAGTGCGGCAACTGGCGGTAGTGCTGGTGTTGGTACAGTACAATCTGGTACAGCTGGAAGATTAGCATTTTATCCAAGCACTGGTACTGCTGTTGGTCCTACTGACTCAACAATTTATGTTAATACAGTTACTAACAAAATTGTTGCAAACATTGAAGGTGAAGTTAGCACCATTGCTAACCACACAACAAGTGGACTACCAGAAGGTACAAACTTATACTATACACAAACAAGATTTGATACAGCACTAAGTGGCAAAACAACTGACAGTTTAGCAGAAGGTGCGACCAATTATTATTTTACTAATGATCGTGCTCAGGATGCCGCAAGCACAATGATGTTGGCTGGTAACCCAGCTGTCACTCGCGTAACTCAAACAACTACTGCACCAAGTACAAGCATTGGTACAATTACAGTAGGTAATACTTCAGGTATTGCAATTGGTTATGTTGTCACCGGCACAACTGTTCCTGTTGGTGTAACAGTAACAGTACAACAAGTTTTGAGTGGTACACAATTTACAGTTAGTCCTGCTGTTTTTGCAATCAGTGGAACAACATTCCTTATTACAGATCCTGTAACAAGCGGTACATTAACTATCAGTGCAACAGCAACAGCAACAAGTACAGCTGATATTACTGTTGGTAACACCGCAGGCATAACATCTGGTCAAGTGGTAAGTGGCACAGGTGTAACTGGAACATCTGCTGTTACAAGCGTGCCTAGTGGTACAGTTGTTCGTGTTAGCCCAGGTTACAACGTAGCAGTTCCATTTGCAACTAGTTTACAATTTACAACTTTAACTTCAAATGGTCTCAACGGAGCATATGATGATAATGCTGGCACATTTGCTTATACATTAGATTCAAACTTCATTGGTCAACGTGCTCGTCAAGCTATCACTGTTGCTACTGGACAAGGTCTTGTTTACGATAACGTTAGTGGTACACTAAGTCTAAGTGGAGCTGTTACACAAGTTAACGGTCAAACTGGTACAGTTATATTGGCAGTAGGAGATATTGCAGGCGCGGCACCACTTGCAAGTCCAACATTTACTGGTACACCACGTGCTCCAGATATTATTTCTGGCGATAATAACTTTAAGATTGCCAACAAGAAATATGTTGACGACAACATTACAAGTATTAGAGGAACGCCAGGCGCAGGTCTTGGAACTATACAAGCATTAGGTGCGGCAATTAACAATGATACACAGTTCTTTGTTACTGTCAATACAGCATTAGATACAAAACTTCCACGTGCTGGCGGAACAATTACAGGTGTATTGTTATTAAACACACCTGTTGATTTTGCTACAAGTGATCCTAAAACTGCGGCTACAAAGTTATATGTTGACCAACGTGCTACTGTTCAAACAGTTAATACTTTAAGTGGTAACGTTGTACTGACAACTAACTTTATTGCAGAAACAACTCCAACCGCAAACAACTTATGGTTTACACAAGCCCGTGCAAGAGCATCAATTAGTGCATTACTGGACAACACAATTACAGATTTGTTGTCATATAATACTAGCGATGGTATTATCAGATTTAACCCAGTACAGGTACGTAACACAGTTGATGTACAACAGGACAACTCAATATCATCATTACTAACATACGCTAGTGGTGACGGTATCATTAGATTTAAACCAAACACTGATGTATTGACAGAAGGTACAAGTAATTTATTTTACACTGATACAAGAGTACGTAGTAGTTTAAGCATTGCAAGTAACAGCAGTCAAGCAAACTTATTTGCCTATAACAGCACATCTGGTCAGTTCACATATAATGCAAGTACTGATAAGGTTAGTGAAGGTACAAACAATCTATATTTTACAAATACACGCTCTAGAAGCAGTATCAGTTTAAGCACAAACAATCCTACACAAACGAGTTTCTTAACTTATAATACTGCGTCAGGTCAGTTTGCGTTGAACAGCACTACAACTTATATAACTGAAGGAACTAACTTATATTACACAGATGCTCGTGCTAGAGGTAGTATTGCAGTTGCAATTACACAAAGTAATACAGTAAACGCCAGCAATAGTTTAGTATATAACAATGCAAGCGGTGTATTAACATTCAATGCCAATACAAATAGTTTGGTTGAAGGTGATGGCAATTTATTCTTTACACAAGCCCGTGCTAGACAAGCAGTTAGTTTAACCACAAGTGATAGTAGTGTATTAACTTACGATAACAGCACCGGTGTATTCACTTTTGCAAAACAGAATACAGATAAAACTGCCGAAGGTGTAACCAATCTTTACTTTACACAATCACGTGCTAGAACAAGTATTAGTGCTGTAGTAACAACTACATCTGCTCAAGCAAGCGGCAACAGCTTGTTATATGATAACACAACAGGTGTTCTAACATTTAATGCTAATACTGATAATATTGTTGAAGGCGCAACTAACAAATATTTTAGTAATACTTTGGCTCGTAATGCAGTATCGTTAACATTGACTACAACTGCAGGTGTTGCTACATTTGCAAGCTACACAACGGCAACAGGTGTGTTGGCAATCAACAGTAACACAGACAGTATTACTGAAGGTACTACTAACTTTTGGGCAAGTTCAAGTCGTGTGCGTGGATACCTAAGTGTTGCTTCTAACTTTGACGGAGTCATTAGTTATAATAGTTCTACAGGCGTGTTCACTCCACAAATTAGTGTCAATACTACTAACCTAGTTTACACTCCTACTGCTGATGGGACAACAGCAAAAACATTTAACACAGTACAAGATATTGCTACATCTAGCAGTCCAAAATTTGTTAAGGTAAGTACAACTTCTGCTAACGCACCAGGAACACCTTTAACATTGACTTCAGGTGTTGCTAACTGCAATATGAATCTTGGTAACTTCTTTGAGTTCAATAGAAATGCAAACATGACTGACATTGCTTTCTCTAATGTTCCTGCAAGTGGAAACTATGTTGAAGTTACTATTAGTTTGGTAAACGTTAGTGGTGGTGTGTTTAACTTTACAACTGGCACTGATAAAAAGTGGGCAGGATCAACTAAACCAAACTTGAGCAGTACAAGTACAGCCGCAGGTGTTAGAGACATCTTTAAGTTCTTCACATACGATGGTGGCACAACTTGGTATGAAATAAGTAGAGCAATAGCAGTAGCATAATAGGAAATTAAAATGAGAGCAAGTGAATTTATTACTGAGAGAGACATTCCTGCACACGTTTGCAAGAGTCCTAAACATTTAGGTCGTAGTGATCAAAGTCAATGTGTGGCTAAAGGACTACGTCCACATCACGCACATAAGATTATCAATGGTCAACAAATTTACGGTAAGAAAATCCCTCACGAAAAATATTCTAGCAGTCCTAATGCTATGAAGAGTCCATTAGGTGGACCAGGCAAAAGTAAAAAGAAATGAGTGATTTATCATATCTTAGATTTGCGCTAGTCTCGCCAATTACTACTGAGTTTTGGCCAACGCTTCAACATGCAAATCCAGAAAGCAGAATCTATTCACTGTTGCACAGCTACATTGATGAGAATGGTTTACAAGGTTCTCAAACAGAAGAAGAGCGTTCAATATTATTCAATTACATAATGCGCGATGTTCAAGTACCAATGGCATTAAAAGACACAATCTCTGCTAATGGCAACAATGAACAAGCAATAGGAATGGCAGTTGTTGACAATGCTGAGTATGCTAGAGCTATTATTAAATCAACTCATAACTGTTATTATGACTATTTAGAATCTACCAAATACATTTTAAATCCAGTACAGGCAGTTGTCCCATATCCTCTATCAAGTGATAAACAAATTGACTTTGATTACTATATTATTTTAGAATATGATTATGATCAAATGCTAGAAGAAGCACAGACATTTAGTGCTTATGAAAGAGTGTTAGCAGAAGAAGTAATCACACGTGTCAAAGCACTTGTCAATCGTCTTGGTAATAACACAAACGTAATTCGAATTCCATTAGACAATACTGATTTTAGTATTGCAAATCAAAAAAACATCTTTTTAAATTACGAAGAAGGTACACACAGCATTGTAACTATTATGGATCATATTGGTCGTGTTGTGCAGGAGTTCAAAGGATTGAACGATGCGTAAGTTTCCAAGAATAGCTCTAGTTGGCATTTTAACACATGAGACGTTTGAGTATTTGAAGCACAATAACTTAAACCCTAAGGCATACTCTGCATTAGACGCATGGAGTCCAAACGACGACGAGTTTGCTCTTGCTTTTGATTACATTAGAAATGACAAAACTTTAGATCCTGAGTTACAAATAATTGTAAAGCAATCAAACAGCATTGACGAAATTGGCGCACAAATAACAAACAATAGAGAGTTTGTTAGACAACTAATTAAGTCCTTCCACAATTTTTATTATACATACACATTAGAAAATATTAACGATGGTGTTGCAGTTCTTCCTTACCCATTGCTATCAGATAGACAAATTGACTTTGACTACTATGTTGTACTAAATCAAGAGTATGACAAGATATATGAATCTTTAAAAGAAGAAGGATATAATGTATTTGAAGATGTAAATTTTGTTGAAGGCTTTAGACGTGTTAATGAAGTTATCAGTCAATTGCCAAAAGATGATACTGTTGTAACAATTGACATCCCTTGGACACCACATGGCGATGAACCTGTTAGTACTCCGCCAGAAGTCATAAAAAAACTCTGCGACATTTGTGCAGAGTTTTATTCAAAGTTTGTTAATGCTCAAAGCAACGTTTGAGTTTCAAAACTTTCCAATCCCCAATCCTCTAATTCTACTTCCTGTCTTAAAAGTATTTTAAGAGCCATGCGTTGCTTTTCTGTGTAATATACTTTTTCAGCATCGCAGTTCTTTATAAATGTTGAGTAAGGTATTTCAATTGGGCATGTGCTCTTGCACAAACGTTGTACAGCACAATCTTTGCAATGGTGATCAGTTCTTGTAATATCTAATTGTTTGATCTCAATAGTATCAATCTTTTCAATTTGATCATACACAAACTCTTCACCTGCATGCGGACATAATCTAATGTCGCCATTAATGTCTACACTTAAGATATCTTCACTGCTTGCCCCGCAGTTGGCATAATGCATACGTACACCATCTGTCTGGAACTCTTCAATAATAGGAACAACACCGTCACCAAAGTTAAAGATTGCATTGAATAGTATGTCACCATCTTTAGTTGGTCCAATACTTAAGAATTGGTCACAACTTGCTTCCAAGTATTTTCTTAATACCTTTTGGAACTTTAGTAAATCTTCCCCAACGATTGCCCATTGATTGTTTTGATCTGTTGCATCATATATCTGTGCTACACTCATAACAACTTGTACTGGAATATTAAATTTGTCACGAACATTTTTAAAGTATTCGTTAATGGCAAACATATCATAATTGTCTTTAGTCATAACAACGTTGAAACTAAATCCAATCTTTTCTCTGTACTTGCCCATCTCACGTATAACATCTGCACGTTTTTCAATAGGGTCTGGACCACGAACTTCTTGTCCAGGACCGTCATGACTAATTGTAATTGCAATCTTGCCTTTGACATTCTTAAAGAATTCAATGTGTTTCATTTGCAATGGACTGCCGTTAGTACAAATATAAAACTCTAATCCTTCTCTGTCTAACGCTGTAATAATTTCTTGTATGTCTTTCCAGTATAGAAATGGCTCACCACCCCATAACTCTACACGATACAAGTTATCTATATCTAAATGTTCTTTAATGTCTGCAATAAACTTTTCAGTATTTTTGTTCATTGGTCTTTCAAATAGACTACCAATGTCTTTTTGCATACAGTATGAACAACTGTAGTTACAAGCGTGTCCTAAAAGTATGCGTAAGGCTTGAAGCTTTCTGCTTTTCTTTTTAGATCTTGTTGTAACTTTGTATTTGGCACGTTCTTCTTCAGACCATTGACCATATACTGCGTTCTCTTTAGTAAATCTCTGTCCGTTGCTTAGGTAAAGGAATCCTGTTTCGTTTTCAACAAACACACAGTCTCCGCCAGCGGCTCTATATTTTGCGTAACTCATTCGTTTCTCACTATTGTAAGTGTATGTGAAAATCTAGCATCTGGAATGATTTTTTCTAATATTGAACTATCATCTAAATCTAAACTTATATTGATAACGCCTAGCTTTTTGCCCTGCATATCAAATGTAACTTTGTTGTCAGTTATGGAATAGATTAAATTAGATCTAATGTTCAAATTAGGACTTGTTTCAAATCCAAACTCTTCAAATAACATATCTCTAATATTTAGACTAAACTGATCCTTGTTGACTAGAACGTGAGTCGGGCACACTTCATTGGGCAACACATCGCATCCAGAGTCAAACTCAATATGTCTAATTTGACTCATATGGAAACCCACATGGTCACTCAATGTCATAAACTTAGAACCGGTTTTGCTACATGTTCCAACAACACTAGAGTTAAACTTAATCATGTTAGGATTGTATGCTATTAGGTAAAGACCATTAGATCCAAACTTTGTTAAATGAAAATAGTCTAAAACATCGTATGTTTCTTTAGCATACTCTTTGCTAACATCATCACAGTCAACAATTTTTCCGTCTAGTTTGGCCATCCACCCACAACTCTTTAAGATGTCTTTTGTGGACACTTCTGCACCCAAATCCTCTGGAAGCAATGTTCCATAAAATACTGTAGCAACTTGTGGATATTTGTCTAAGAATTGAACAGGAACACTTAAATTAATCTCGTTACTCATCTCTAATTTGAGTTGAGTTTGATAGTCACTTCCTGGTCGTGCTAATTGTAAGTAATGTTCGCACCCGTTTTCAGTGCCTTGGCCCATTAAACGTAAGCTCCAATCATCTGCTTCCATCCAACTAGTGTATGGACGTTGGGCTTTATATTTCTTTGCCAGCTTGTTTCTTTGTGTTGTTTTATCGAACCCAATGTCGATATTGAATGATCTAATTACGTTATAATAGGAGGTAAGATTAGGTGTCGCAATTAAAAAATCTGCCATTTAATTCCTTATGCTGAGTTACATCCATTACCAAAGCAACGGCATCGGCAGTTACATTGACACTGGCAGTTAGTGGTGTAAGTATCAGTAATGGAATGGGTATGTGTAGAAAATGCGGACAGCCAATTTAAGGCAGAATCTAAAAGTTCAGCAGTAATAACATCGTTAGTAGTTGCTGTTGGGACTGAGCCGCCGCCTGTCCAATAGTCTGTGTTAATTTGTGGCATGATTGTCCTCTTTTATGCTTGATCGTCATTAGTTACATGACGATGGTTCGTTAGTTGATTGCGTATATTTATTGCAAAATTTACATCGCTTGCACGGATTCGGCTTCCCGATTGTATGCCTGGAGCAAACCCGCCAATCACGGCCGATTGCACTACTCTTTCAGTCGTTACTCCTGCACCATAACTGTCAGGGTCTAAATTTCCTCCAGTGTGTACGCCACGTAAATCTGTCCAAGTATGAGTGTGCCCTGCAATATCAGCAAACAATTGATTGAACGTTGTAATATCTGAAGCTCTAATTCTTTGTCCTACAGAAATCAAACCCAACAATGCGTTTGCTGTGGACAATAAATTTAATGTATTGTTTGAGAAAGATGTAGTGACTACTCTTTGTGCCATGATTATGCTGTCCTGTCGTTAGTCGTATGTCTATGATTGTACAAATTATTATAAATGTTGATCATATAATTGATATGACTTGTTCTAGCAATACTTCCACTAGTTACACCACTCAATAATCCAGGATTAGTTCCCAATGCGTTTACACGAACGTTAGAAATTTGACTTCCAGGATCTCCCGCATAACCCGCGCCATTGGTATTACCATAAGTTTTCATACCATATGTATCAGTCCATGCATGGTAATGATTATTGGCAGTTAACATCAAACTGCCCAGTGTTGCAAAGTGAGATGCTCTGATAGTGATGCCAGAGCCAATCTCAGCCGCTAAATTAGCGATTGAAGTAACAAAGGATATTCCTCCTAAGTTTTGTGGTTCTGTTGAGTAAGCTGTTAATACTGGCATGATTTGTCCTCTCAATGCTATTTATGTTGATATTTCTTTTAATTTCTAGTCCATTAACTGCTACGATAAATATCCCATATGAAAAGAATCTTAGTATTTGCGCCGTCAACGACTTACGCTTATTTTTTACCACACTTACTATTGAACTTCCAGCGTCATTATGAACAGTTTGGAAAGCATTCTGATCAATGGGAGTGGATGGATCCTCCTCAAGATTTGAGATATAAGGATTTAGATGAGTTTGCTGACACAGTCATTGCACAAGGACCAATTGATTTGTTATGTTTAGGACTGTATGTTTGGAACGAGGAAATCTGTTTGGGTTTGGGAGAGCGTGTAAAACGTGCATACCCTAACTGCATAATAGTGATTGGTGGCCCGCAAACAAGTTTCTTAAAAGAGCCAGATTGGTTTGAAAGGCACCCCTATGTTGATTACGGCTGTCATGTATCAGGTTACGGGGAATTGTTTTTAACTCCGTTATTGGATCAAATTACAGAAGGAAATGTAGATGAAAAATCTATCCCTTTATTATGTAAACCTGTAAAAGGAGGTTACGAGTGGGTAGGATCTAAACCAAATCCACGTGACTACAAATGGCCAACTGGCATCTATAGAAAAGATGATGAACGATTATTGCGCTGGGCTAAAGAAGCGCAGTCAAGAAATGAAACAATAGGTATTTTATTAGAAACAAATAGAGGTTGTCCATACAGTTGTACATACTGCGAGTGGGGTGGAGGCATTGGGACCAAGATTAGTTTTAAACCTATTGAAGAAGTAGAAGCAGAGATCAGTTGTTATGAACAATTGAATGTTGATACGGTACTTGTAGTTGATGCAAACTTTGGCATTGTTGATAGAGATGTGGATATAACAAATTTAATTGTTAATAGTAGAAATAATACTGGATTCCCAAATAGCTTTGAAGTATTAGGTCCTGCTAAAAACAATCACGATAGAGTTTTAAAGATAAACGACATTCGTTTAGACAACGGATTGTGTAATGATTGGGTGTTAAATGTACAAACTTTAGACGAACAAATATTAAAGAATATCAAACGTACAGACATCCCTTGGAAAGAAAGACTTGTGCCTTATATGGAACGAGTTAAAAAGCATGACCTAGGTGTCATTGTACAGACTATATATCCTTTACCAGGTTGGTCTTTCAAACATTTCTTAGAAGAAATTGATTTCCAAGCTGAATATGGATTTTGGCACTTACATAGATTTGAATTAGATATATTGCCTAACACAGAACTTGCTGATCAAATATTTGAAGGCCAGTGGGGCTATAAAACTAAGTTAGGCAGATACCAATCATCTTTATCTTTTAAAACTGATTTACTTGAGCCTGATCCTACTCGTGTTCCTGGACTTAAAGAACAAGTGGTTGACCTACGCAACAAGATTACTGGTAAAGTATTATTTGCATTGTCTACAGAAACTATCACTGCTAAAGAATTAGTTGATGCACGTTGGTTAGGAGAGTTTATTAAAACAACACAGGTATTTGGATTGTTCTCAGACTTACCAGATTGGTTAGCAACACAAGGAATACCTCACAGTGAGTACTATAATAAATTAGTAAATGATTGGTTATGGTCGCCTACTAACAGCGTTAACAAAGTCAAAATATTACAACAGATGCATAAAGACTTTTATAGTGATATGAATGACAGAGAGATAGCAGAGTTTAGATATCGTTTCCCAATACACGACATACCTTTCTTAACTGAGCCTGTTGCATATTTTGCCTATGCTTTCCTAACTGATAGCACACTAGTACAAGAGTGGAGTGACTGGGTATATGAAAACTGGGGAAGCCAAGCAGGAGACCTTGCAGACTTGCTCAAAGCACGGCTAGTAGGATTAGATTGGAACCCAGCAACAGGTCAGGTACATGAAAGTTTTTGGGACTGGCGTCCTTGGATATATGATAGACAACAACCCATTTCTGGTAAAACAAAACTTAAATGGAATCAAAAATATTTTAGAAAACAATACTTGCCTATCTTTAGAAATGGTGATTTAATGACTGCCAAGGTTTGGATACTTGCATATATGAGTCCTATTAATCTTAGAACATATAAAAATGATCCTTGGAGAATAGGCAATGATGAAAACTATCATGCATGGTATTGGGAGGAAGTAAATGAAAATTGAAAAACTGTTCTACACGCCATTTGTACAAATACAAACTGATATAGATGGACAAAAGTTTATTGAACAAATACAACATTACTACAACAATCAAATTGACTGGCAACGCAAGTGGGTCTATGAAGGAATACACGAAGGAGAGATGGGTCGTCTGTATGATATAATGTATCAAACAGCACACGATATTATGAAACAATGCGGACATGATATTAAAATGAGTGCAAAGGATACATGGTTCAACTACTGGGAACCAAAAGGACACATGAGATTTCATGACCACTTTGATACACTATTAAATCAAGTATTCTACCCTCAAGTGGATGATGATACTGGTGAGCTAGTTATTATTGACCCACGTGGTGGTACAAGCTGGAGTGCATTAAATTATACGATTGGTAATGAAGGTAATGGAAATTCTAGCGAGTTTCACGGCAACAGTTGTACAGACATTAGAATCAAACCAACTCCAGGATTATTGATTGCTTTTCCTGGATATCTAGTACACGGAACAATGAGTAATTTAAGTACAATAAGCAGAAGCAGTTTTGCAGCCAACTGGGATAGGGCTGATATAGTTGATGCATTAAAGAAAGCAAACTTGTTTTATGCAGACGGGGATAGAATAAAATGATTAAAAATGTACAAATACAAGAATATTTTGTTAGTCCTGTACTAACATTTGAAGTGGATCTAGATGCTGAAGGACTTTGTGAGTATATGGAACGAAATCCTGATTGGGAAAATCAATTCCTAAACGGAGAATTACAAGGAACAGAAATACAACGTGTCTACGACCAAATGCAACCAGAGGTAGCCAAATTTAGTAAACAATACGGAATGCCTGAAGATGTGCGTGTAGCAACTGCTACTAGGATTTGGCACAATTATGGCGAGCGTGAAACAGCACACTTTCACATGGGGGGATTTTTTAGTTCTATCTTGTATCTAAAGACACCACCAATGGGAGGAGACTTGTTAATACTTGATCCACGTGGTCCAATTTGTTGGAATATGTTTAACGCTGAAGATTATAACAATACCAAATACGGTACGAGTAACTGTAGAGTTTATCATAGGATTAAACCCAAAGCTGGATTGGTAGTTGTACTACCTAGTTGGCTAGCACACTACTCAGAGCAGAGTTTAGATCAAGACCCAAGAATATTAATTGTTAGTGATTGGAATATGTTTGATTGGGGACAGATTGACTTTGATGATAAAGTCCGTCCCCACGATGAAGTTACTGGGAAACAGTAGACTTTTCAAGTATATCTAAACGATTATGATGATTGCACCAATTGTCAATCATAACGCCAGAGTTTTGAAATTTATCGCTATCAAAACTTTCGGCAATTCCGTCTACTAAATCAATGTGGCATGCTCCTACCATTTCTTCATTATCAAACGCGGCAAGTATTACATGAACGGTTGGTTGCTCAAAAATAACATCAATACGCTTATCTCTGCCGTTAACAAACTGTCTATAACTTTGATATTCAAATGGGTGTAGTCTACGTGCTTTCATTTCTATTTTCTCCATGCTCATAGTTATCACTTTTAAATATTGGTATGCTATATAAAGAACTCAATAATCAAATTATTACTATCCCTGCAAGAGGCGAGTGTGTTGTCAATGCAGGCGAAGGGTTATTGTTGGTGCCTACTAACAATGACAGGATCTTTTTAAATTGGTTAAATGATAAAGATAAAATCATTTCAACCCACACTCTGCGCTATTCAACCATAGTTCGAAACAGAGTCAAGCTAATCAATCCCCAAACTCACGAAACCAAAATACAACAAATTGAGCTTCCAGCTCTTGACAAGTAATGGTATTTCCAGTATAATCATAGCATAGAAACTAATTAGGATTTATCTATGCACAATATTATCGCCGCCTTAGAAGCAGACAATAGTCGTCTTGCTAAGGAAGCAATTATTACCCGTGAGATGGAAGCCAACAACAAGGAGTTCTTTGAGGGTTGTTTGTTAGCACTCAGTCCTTTCATCACATTTGGTGTTAAGAAAGTTCCCACACATGGTGGACCTGATGGTCAAGGTCTCCCATGGGTAGTATTCAAAGACCTTGCAGACAAACTAGCCAAACGTGAACTCACTGGACATGATGCCCGTGATGCAATTGAGCTTTGTCTTAAGACAGCCAAACAAGACGAATGGAATGGCTGGTACAAACGTATCCTTACCAAAGACTTCAAAGCAGGCTTTGGGGAAAGCACTATCAACAACTGTGCAAAGAAACTAAAAAACAAAGAGTTTGGTATTCCGTTGTTTGAATGCCAGCTTGCACACGACTCTGCTAAACACGAAAAGAAAGTAACAGGTAAGAAACTTATTGAAGTCAAACTGGACGGTGTGCGTGTTCTTACCATTGTTTACCCTGATGGTCGTGTTGATCAATATAGCCGTAATGGCAAAGAGCTTGTAAACTTTCCACATATTAAAGAACAGTTTGCCAAATATGCAGGCAACCTCAAAGAGGCAACTGTATTTGATGGCGAAGTTATGTCTAGTTCATTCCAAGACCTTATGAAGCAAGTGCATCGTAAGAGTAATGTACAAGCCAACGATGCGGTACTGCATTTGTTTGATTATATTCCTTTGAAAAACTTCCAAAAGGGTGGTTGGGATATGCCACAAACATATCGTATTGCACAACTAAACAAGTGGAAAGAGTCTACTGGTGAATTTGCTCCTAATATTCAAACACTAGACTACGAAGAAGTTGATTTGGATAGCATGGTTGGACAAATCCGTTACAAAGAAATTAATGCACAAGCCATTGCTGGTGGGTATGAAGGTATCATGCTCAAAGATCCAGAAGCAGGTTACGAGTGCAAACGCTCTGTAGCTTGGCTTAAACTTAAACCGTTTATTGAAGTATCACTCACCGTAGTTGGTGTAGAAGAAGGTACTACTGGGACCAAGAATGAAAACAACTTGGGCGCACTAATTTGTGAAGGTGAAGATGATGGAAAATTTATCCGGGTTAACGTTGGTAGTGGCTATAGCGATGATTTGCGTCGCGAGCTATGGGATAATAAAGATACGCTTGTGGGACAAATTGTCGAAGTACGTGCAGATGCGGCTACTAAGGCACAAGATGGAGAAGCTTGGAGCCTTCGATTCCCTAGATTCCTTCGTTTCCGCGGCTTCGAAGTTGGCGAGAAAATTTGAGAGGGCACCAATTATGATGGATAAAATGGCAATCAAGGATACCTTATATGGTGGTATTCATGAAATGATGAATAACAGTAAATACTTCTACTACAGTAGTGTTGGACACAACTACTGTCATTGGACTGATGAAGGAGTAAAGGCACTAACGGAATATCTTAAATTGATGACTCCAATCCTTCTTACCAATGAACGGGAGGTTCTCGATAAGAGAGCGAAGGATATGGTCTTAAATGGCCTGAAAGGAAAAGAAATTTAATCGTGGCAAAAGAAGATGTAATTGTGATGGAAGGCAAGGTTACTGACCTTCTTCCAAACACCATGTTCAAAGTTATGTTAGAAAACAATGTAACTATCACAGCCCATATGTCGGGCAGAATGAGACAGCATAGAATCCAGGTGTTACTTGGCGACAAAGTAACCGTAGAAATGAGCCCTTACGATTTAAGTAAGGGCCGGATCAGTCGCAGACTTTAATCTAAAACAACGTCAGGACAATTGGCTTTAAGCCATTCCCCCATATCTTTACACTTGCGGTGAAAGACCTCTCTCTTTAGGATCACTGCTCCTGCATGGGGAATCATATCTTTGCTAATTGGATCTAGCATTGAATCCAAATCATCCGCACCAATTACCATAGCCTTAAGTAATTCCCTGCCTGCGTTTGCTTTAACAACAGGCAAGGAATTAAGTGCTGACTCAATTAATTGTATGTGACGTTGGAATCTTTCGTTTGCTTTTATAGTCATGTTAAGTATTGTTCCCAGCTTGGGTGACGGAAGTCAAACTGAAGCTTTTTACGCTTCTCGACCAATTCCCAATATGTAGGTTTGTAAGGAGTACGCTTAGGTTTCTTAAACTTCAGATCGTTACCCTTAGTACTATTACACTTTGAACATGAACACGCTGTATTTTCCCAAATACTTTTACCGCCGTGGCTTGTGGGCAACACGTGGTCCAAAGTAGCGGTACGCTTATTCACTTTGATATCGCAGTACTGACAGGTAAAGTCATCACGTAGGAACACATTGTTCTTACTGTAACGAACATATGATTTAGTCTTTTGGTAATCCTTCAACACCATAACGGCAGGTACTTGGGTTTCCCAAGTGGCGCTACGCACATACCAGTCCTCGTGCCATTCCAATGGAACAGCTTTGTCAAGAACTAGGTACGTAATAGCGTCCTGCCAAGAAATAGTACTCAAAGGAAGTACACTAACTGGTTGGCAGTCTGCATTAAGGACTAGACAATCTGACATTAATAACCTCATTAAAAAATGTATTTACACTTGGAATTGTAACAGGTTTTGCCCATTAGAGCAAGGATATTGGCAGTCAATTTGTTGACTTCACACCATAAAAACCTTATAATTACAAGATGAAACAATTATTTTGGAAAGTGTTAGGTTTTCTCAGTTTGGGTTTGGCATACATTGGAGTTGTGACTCCTGGGGTACCATACAGCCCATTTGTGGTATTTGCCGCCTACTGTTTTAGTAAAGGCAGTCCACGTATGCATGCCTGGATTTATAATCATAAACTGTTTGGTCCGTTTCTAACCAATTGGAATGAGAAAAGAGTTTTCCCTTTGAAGATGAAGTTCTTCATGTTGTTTATGATGAGTACAAGTGTGTTGACAATGTATCTAACTAATGTCCCTGCACGTGGCATTATATACACAAGTATCTTTATGGTGTTCGTTGCAATTTGGGCTTGGCGCTATCCTAGTAGCGTTGAGGAATACGATGAACGTAAAGCAAACGGAAAAAAGATAGGATGGTTTAAATGACGTATGTCACTGTAATTGGTGATATAATGCTTGACCGTTGGGTAGTTGGAAGTACAAACAGATTAAGTCCTGAAGCTCCTGTTCCTGTTTTACTAGAACAACAAGTTAAAACTAACTTGGGAGGAGCTGGCAACCTATCTGCCAACTTATCTAATTTAGGTGTAGGTGTTAGATTACACGGAGCAATTGGTAACGATGAGTCTGGAGTTCAAATTACTAATCTCGTTGACCAACATAAAAATATTCAATGCAAATTCAAAATGCAAGGTATCACAACTACAAAGACTCGTTTTGTAGATGAAAGTGGTCATCATTTAATGCGTTGGGATCAAGAGCAAAAAACAACTGACAACAGGATTGAATTTGCATTTGAAGATATTGTTGTGATAAGTGACTACAATAAGGGCATGGTTGATAGGGATGTCATTAAACAGGCAATCAACGCTAGTGCCAAAGTCTTTGTAGATCCAAAACAAGGGCCTGAAGTATACAAAGGTGCTTACCTTGTCAAACCAAACTTAAAAGAATATAAACAATGGTTTGGAGAATTCAACAGGATCACAGCATTAGAAAAAATGCGCGAGTACCAGTGGACTTGGTTAGTAGTCACTATGGGATCTAGAGGCATTTATTGTTTAAATGTAAATGGGGATCACAAATGTTTTAGCGAGAATGTTGTGGGACTTGCTGATGTAAGTGGTGCTGGTGATGTTGTCCTAAGTGTATTAGTTTACGGACATTTGAATAAAATGTCCATGTTTGATGCGGCAAAGAAAGCCTGTTATGCGGCTGCAAGAAGCGTAGAGCGTTCTGGTATAGCAGTTGTGACGCATACAGATTTAAAAGAACAAATTGTGTTTGCCAATGGTTGCTTTGATGTAATACATGCTGGGCACGTTAAACTATTAGAATACGCAAAGACATTGGGAGATAAACTGATAGTAGGTTTAAACAGTGACGCAAGTGTTAAAAGGTTAAAGGGTGATAGTAGACCAATTAACAATCAAGATATGCGTAAGTATTTGCTTGAGAAATTGTCGTGTGTTGATGAAGTAATCATATTTGATGAGGAAACTCCATTGAACTTGATTAAACAAATCAAACCAAGTATAATTGTTAAGGGTGGTGACTACGCACCAGAAGAAGTAGTAGGATATGATATTGTAGATAAGGTAGAGATATTTCCTATTGAAGTAGGCTACAGTACAACAAAAATTATAGAGAAAATGCAATGACTAGATTAACAGGATATCAAGAAAAAGGTTGGGGATACGAAATCATTTGGGCTACCAATGACAAGTATTGTGGAAAGATCATGTGCTTTACCAAAGCAGGTGCCAAGTTCAGTATGCACTTTCATAAGGAAAAGGAAGAGACTTGGTTTGTCAACTCTGGCAGTTTCAAAGTGCGTTGGCTAGATTGCACAGATGCTACGCTATATGAAAAGATACTTAATGAAGGTGACACTTGGCATAACCCTCCATTGGTGCCTCATCAACTGGAAGCTCTTAAACCAGAGAGTATGATATTTGAAGTTAGTACAGCTGACTCAGTTGAAGACAACTTTAGAATCATTCCAGGGGACAGCCAGAATGCTAAACCAAAATCAGAGTAAGCCATTTATACAATGGAGTCATGGTCCACAAAGTGCTAGTTATATTGCACCCAAGTGTGTAATTGGTATTGACAGGGACGGGACTATTAATGAAGATTTAGGTACGTATTGTTATAGACGTGAAGACTTTAAGCCAATCCCAGGAAGTTTAGAAGCAATAGCCTTGTTGCGTAATGCAGGACACAAGATTGCTATTATTACTAATCAAGGCGGCATTGCTCAAAAACTCTATACTGAAGAACAAGTAGATGCTCTACATGATTATATGTTAGAGCTATTGGGCAAAGCAGGATGTCCAAGTATTGATGCTATCTATTACAGCGCCAGTAACTTCAAAGAAGATCCATATGTTAAACCCAATGTGGGCATGTTCAAACGCTGTGAACAGGAACACAAACATATCAAGTTCAGTGAAGGATATTATGTTGGCGACAAAATGAGTGACCTCAAAGCCGCAATGACAATGGGTGCAACTCCTGTATTGGTTAGAACTGGATACGGCGTAAAAACTGAATCAGAATTGAGCAGATATGCTTACAGGAAGATTCGTGAACGAGTTTTAATTTTTGATGACTTAATAAGTTTTGCTAGGAGCATTGCATGATTATTATAACTGGTGCTGGTGGCTTTATTGGTAGTGTTGTATTAGGCTACTTGAACAAGCAAGGATTGGAAGACATTTATATCTTTGATGACTTGCCACATTCTGAGCAGTTTAAAAATTTAGTAAACAAAAAGTATCATGGTATCCATAGTGTAAGAGAGATACCTAACCAACCAAATGGTATAGATTGTATTATACACATTGGAGCAAATTCTAACACATTAGAAAAAGAGTGGGCTAACTTATATGCTAACAATGTTGTATCCACCAGGGAATGGTATGCATTTTCTCTAAGGCATAAGATTCCTTTTATCTTTACTTCTAGTGCATCAGTGTACGGTAATGGAAACGGCCCACTTAATCAATATGCTTTTAGCAAAGCAACTGTTGAAGGTCAACTATCTGAAGCAGTTATTCTTAGACTTTTTAATGTATATGGTCCTAACGAGTATCACAAAGGTCGTATGGCAAGTACCATATATCATTGGTGGAATCAGTTGAATGAAACTGGCGAGCTAAAAATATTTGAGGATAGTGATAATTTTAAACGTGACTTTGTTTATGTTGAAGATGTGGCCAAAGTGATTTATCACTTTGTGAACAATCACAAAAAGGGCATTTACGATGTAGGAACAGGCACAGCAACTAGTTTTGAAACTATTGCTGATATTTGTTTAGAACATAATACAACTTGGAAGAAAAAGTATATTCCTATTCCTAACGACTTGCAGGCACAGTATCAGTCTAATACTTGTGCTAATGTACAAGCATTAAAAGATTCTGGTTTTGATGTTGAACAGATGCGCGATGCTGTACAAGGAGTTAACGAGTATATTGAATACTTAAAATTTAATAAGTTTTATTAAACACAATTTTGAGGGCTTCAATCAAGTCCTCAATCATTCCATCATCATGCAATGGGGTAGGAGCAAATCTTAAACGCTCCTTACCTACATCAACTGTAGGATAGTTAATTGGCTGTACATAGATGTTGTACTCATTTAACAAATCATCACTCATTGCTTTACAGCGTTTGGCATCTCCTACTAGCACAGGAACAATGTGTGTAGTGCTACAGTCCATCACGGGTAATTCTGCTTTGTCTAATCTATACTTTAACTTACGAGCACGGTCTTGGTGTTTTTCTCTTAGTTCATTGTGTTCTTTCAAATACTTGACTGCGGCAAGGGCACCTGCACAAGTAACTGGGCTCATTGACGTTGTAAAGATAAATCCAGCTGCCACACTACGAATAGCATCTATAACAATCTTATCCCCTGCAACATATCCGCCTTGAACACCAAATGCTTTGCCCAGTGTTCCGTTTACAATATCTACACGATCTTGCAACCCAAGTTGTTCTAATTTGCCTGCGCCTGTTTCGCCATAAAGACCAACAGCGTGTACTTCGTCAATGTATGTGATTGCTTCATACTTGTCTGCTAGATTGCAGATATCTTCAATTAAACTTACATCACCGTCCATGCTATATACACTTTCAAATACTACACAAGGTGTATGATTTTGAGCACGGGCTTCTTGTAGACATTCTTCCAAATCCTGCAAGTCGTTGTGGTTAAAGATTGTTTTAGGAGCGCGGCTATGGCTCATGCCCACAATCAAACTATTATGATTCTTTCTGTCACTGATAAAGTGTATGTTAGGAATAATATTAGCTAGTGCAATAAGTGTCCATTCATTGGCCACATAAGCACTACTGAATAGTAATGCTTTTTCTTTTTTGTGTAAGGTTGATAGTTCATGCTCTAAGGCTACGTGATAGTGACTGGTACCTGCAATGTTGCGAGTGCCTCCTGATCCTGCCCCAGTTTGATCTAATGCTGTGTGCATAGCATCAAGAACAACTTTATGTTGTCCCATTCCCAAATAGTCATTACTGCACCAGTTTACAATGTTCTTAATGTTATAAGGTCCGTACCAAATAGCATTAGGAAATTTGCCTTTTTCACGCAAAATATCATTAAAAACACGATATTTGCCCTGTTCTTTTAGTGATCCTATTAAATCTTGGAATGGTTTTTTGTTTATCATAGTCAAGTATTTAACTTGCTAAATACCTAACAACGGAAAAAACCATGCGAGCTCACGAAATAATTAGAAGTGTTTTAGACCTTATCGATCAGATTGAAACTTCTGTGCCTGATGATGAAGCACAATCAGACGAAACTGCGGCTGGATTTTATGACGATCAAACAAGACGCATGAACCAAATTAAAGATTTAATCCCAAGTGAGGGAGAAATTACTGGGTTTGCTAATGCCCCAGGTGAAGCATACGCAAGCATTGAGGCAGTGACTACTGATGCCGGTGGTGGTTGGATGGCTCCAAAGCATCCAGCAGACATTAGAGCAGATAGTGTTGCCATGTATCCAAAAGCACAACCCAAAATTTAAGAGGAATGACAATGAGTCAATATGTAACCCCATATCGTATAGATGAAGCAAGTGGAACAGATAGTTCCAAACATCAAACTGTTTCAACAAATAACACAAGTGTTGCAACCAACGCGATTGTTGCAAGACGTATTTTAATCACAACAGGTGGCGCAACAACTTTTATCAAGTTTGGTAGCGCACCTACTGCGGCTGCAACTGATTATGTTGTTCCAGCAAACAGTCAAATGATTTTTAATTTTAAATCTGGTAACAAAGTTGCTGTGTTTACAGGCACACAAAGTTATACAAGCATTGTAGATTTAGATTAATATAGTCTATGGGCGTACTAAATCCTAATTCAACTAACTACGTCCATTCTGACGAGCCAAATCTCCTAAACTTACACAAGACTATGGAGTACAATGCTCTAGGGCAACCTGTATTTCGTACCACACTTAAGGTAGGGCAGACAGATGCGTTTGGTCGTATTCGTATGTCTAGTCCTTTTACTCTAGGTGACTACAAACATTTATACGGTTTAGATCCAATGTTTATTGACTATGCTGTTAACGGTGCTACAGTAGCATTTCAAGCAAACAAGGCCTGTGCTAGACTAACAACTACAAGCAATTCTAGCAGTCGTGTTGTACATCAGACTAAGTTCTATCATCATTACATGCCGGGTAAGAGTCAACAGATTCTAAGTAGTATTAACTTTTATACCGCAGTACCCAATGTAACTAAACGCACAGGCTATTATGATGATAGCAATGGCATTTATTTTGAACAAGCAGGCGATGGTACATTATCGTGGGTCATACGCAGTTATACCAGCGGAGCACCACAAGAAGTTCGTAAAATACAATCAGAGTGGAACATTGATACTTGTAACGGCCAAGGCGGAAGTTTATTTGACTTGGATATTACTAAAACACAGTTAGCATTTATAGAGTTCCAATGGTTAGGAGTAGGTTCAGTCACTGTAGGTTTTGTACACGACGGTGCATTCATTCCCTGTCACATATTTCATCACTCTAATGAACTGCCAACAGTTTATATGAGCAATCCAAACTTGCCTGTACGCTGTGAAATTCTAAACACAGGCGCTACTGATGGTGGGTACTTTGATCAAATCTGTTCAACAGTAATCAGTGAAGGTGGTTATGTCGAAGCGGGACAAGATTGGTCTGTAAGCAGTCCCGAAGCCAGAACAATGAATGACGGCACTACGGTTCCTATCATAGCCATTAGATTAAAGAATACATTTAGAGGCTATCTCAATCGTATGATTGTACGTATGGGCAACGTTAACGTGTTTGCCACGCAAGAAAACATGGAATGGAAGTTAATTAAACTTCCTAACATCAGTGCGTTAACTACTTCTACCAACTGGGTACCTGTTAATGATGGTAGCGGAGTTGAATACAATGTAGGTGCTACTGCTTTTACAGGCGGTGAACAGATTGACGGTGGTTACATATCTGCTACTACACAAGGTAGTCAAAAATCAGCAGGTGCTCCTCCTAGTAACTTACCTAGTAGTGCCAAGAAGAACTACATTGTACAGAACTACGACAGCACTGATAGCGAAATTTATGTTATTGTAGTCACTAACATTGGCTCTGCAGATGGTACTGCTCGTGTTAGCTTACAATGGCGTGAGATATATTAAATATACAGACAATTAAAGGTTATTTAGAATGAAGAAGTTTTTACTAACAATATTATTAGCACCAACATTAGTTTGGGCTAATCCTATTGACGACAACTGTCCACAACATGTTCTGCGCGGAGCTCCTGTAAGCCAATTACAGCCAGGCACCACGCAGTATCTTTGTAAACAAAACTACGCCATTCACTATAGATACGACACAAAAACAGCAGAATATATTGTACAAAGAATCACTATTGAAAATATCACAGGACCAGCAAAACGTAAAGACGACTTTAGACCTGATCCCGCTCTACCAAAGCAACATCAATCGACATTGGCAGATTACGCTGGGTTTCCATTTGACCGCGGACACTTATCGCCAGGCGCAGACAATACTCAAAATGACACCGTAATGAGTGAAAGTTTCTTTCTAAGCAATATGGTTCCACAAGTACCCAACCACAATCGTGGTATTTGGAAACAACTAGAAACAGCAGTACGTAATTGGGTTAAAGAAGGCAAAGACATTTATGTTGTAAGTGGAACAATTTATAATCCAGGCTATCAAACTATTGGTGCAGGTCGTGTAGGCATTCCAACTCACATGTGGAAAGTTATTGTTGACCGTAAGAGTTCAACAGCTATTGCTTTCTTATTTCCAAACGCTCCATTACCAGTAGCTGACTTACCCAAGTATGCAACAAGTGTTGGAACTATTGAACAGTATACTGGCATTAATTTTATGCCACAATTAACACCAACACAAAAAGCCAGGTTAGAAGATACTGCTCCTGACTTAAATTTATGGAGTAGTTTAAAATAATGGACTATCCAGTTTATCCAGAGGACGATGGTTATGACCGCCCAAGAAATCCTTACAGCCCTGTATGAAGCTGTTGCTCGTTTTGGCTGTGGTTTAGGAGGAATACCTTATGAAAATTAGTCAACTATTAGAAAATCAAAATGACGAAATACGCAACTACGAAAAGTTGGATAAGATCCTTTATGAGTTGTGTAAGCTAGTAGTTGAAGGACAAAAAGAAGATCCTAAGAAATTTGGTATGGTTGCCGCCGGTCTATTAGATTTAGACAACAACCTAGTAGCAAGGACTAGCACGTTTGTTGGCAAATGGCGTCATGCTGAAAAGAATGCTATTGAAGATTATATCAAACAATACGGTGAGATACCTGAAGGAAGCATAATCATTACAACTTGTAGTCCATGTAGTGAAATCATGCACGATCGTTTTGGTTCAAGTTGTACTGTTTTACTTGACGCATATAAAATTAAAAAAGTATATACTGGATACATTGATCCTACACAAGAAGAAGAACATAGAGATTTTAATATAATGGAAACTGAGAATGAATCCATTAGAGATTTGTGCAAAGAGTTTGCAGAAGTTTTCTTAGATAACGAAGTTGAGCAATCAAAATGAGAGCAAAAGAATTTATAAATGAATTTGCACCAAGTGATAGTGGTGGAGAAGAAGATAATCTACACAAATATGCTCGTATGTGGTACAACGGCGATGAATCTGTACAACAGAAAGTAGAACAAATATTAGACCGTATGGGTTGGGAAATTGGTGAACTTGAATCAGAAGAAGGCGGCTGTTTTGTAGTTCGCTCAGGTGATGAGAACGGCAACAGTTACATTGGTTTCTCTCCACAAGATTTAACAGAAAGCGTAGTAAACGAAAAGTGGAGCAAGAAATATAAAAGCTCTATCAACTGTAGTAATCCTAAAGGGTTTAGTCAGAAGGCACATTGCGCTGGCAAAAAGAAAAATGAAAACTTTGCTGATGGAAAGAATCCACAGGACAAAGGAGACAGTAAACGTCATGGAGTTCCGACCAAAGCTAGTGTAAGTACATTACGTAATGTTGCTAAACAAGGCGGACGTAAAGGACAACTAGCACATTGGATGGCCAACATGAAAGCTGGTCGTGCTAAAAATGAAAGTTTAGAAGAATCAAGTTCAGCTAAAACTGTTAGAGCAGTTGAAGAACTAAAAAGTGCTTTACTAGCACAGAAGCTTGAATTAAGAAAAATAAAAACCAGCGCAGACAAAGCATATAAATTAATACATGCTATGATGTCGAGGGTTGCTCGTGTGCATAATATCAAGGTAGATAAGTTACACGACTTATGGGTCAAGAAATATAAAGAAATTCCTGACACTTGGATTATGCATCAATAAGAACACACCTTAGGACCGTTAATCTTTACGGTGTGTGGGCGGCTGCTGCCTGCCAAAGTATGGGAGTCGTGCCCCGGAATGCTTTGGCAAAGTGAGCATTTTTTTATGGACGAAACAGCATGGAAATAATTTTTACATTGGTGATGGTACAGATCACTATTGCATGTGTTACACTTTACCTACACAGAGGTCAGGCACATAAAGCAGTACAGTATCATCCAGCAGTAGAACACTTCATGCGTTTTTGGTTGTGGCTTACAACTGGCATGGTAACCAAAGAGTGGGTAGCAATACACCGTAGACATCATCAGTGCTCAGATAAAGAAGGCGACCCGCATAGTCCACAAGTGTATGGAATATGGCGTGTGCTGTTTGGTGGAGCGTTCTTATATCATCAAGCAAGTAAAGATAGAGCAATGGTTGAAAAGTTAGGTATTGGAACTCCAAACGATTGGATTGAGAACACCATATATACCCCATATAGCCGTTTAGGTATTTTGATAATGTTGGTTATAGACCTTGTTCTTTTTGGTGGATGGGGTTTGATTGTTTGGGGGATCCAAATGCTGTGGATTCCTTTTTGGGCCGCTGGTGTTATTAACGGATTAAGTCATTGGTGGGGTTATCGTAATACAGACACTAAGGACACTAGTCGTAACTTATGGCCATTAGGTATATGGATTGGTGGTGAAGAGTTGCACAACAATCATCACGCTGACGGAGCAAATGCTAACTTTAGAAAACGTTGGTTTGAAGTAGACATTGGTAATCTTTATATACGCATATTATGTGCTTTAAAATTAGCCAAAGTTAGGTAAATATACAGTCAGGCTTGCATGGGGCAAGTTTATGCGGTTACCCACCGCGTAGGACCTAGAACGTCACACAAGGAGATCAAACAAATGGGACGTCCATTAAGCAAACAACAACTGTTTAATGCAAATAGTAAAAACAACATCAAGGTGCAGTTTCATAACGGTACTGAAAGTGTTCGTGGATATATTGTAGAACAAACAGGATCAAAAAGATTTAAGTGCAGAGATGAGAACGGTGTTACTCGTGTATGCTACTTAAAAGATAAAGCAAGTGCAGATTTGCAAGCAGGTGAAATGTCTATCACATTTAAGTATGATGATACTACAGTTCAGCAAGCAACAAAAATTGCTCGTCATAGAATTAGTCTAGTATATGGTGGCATTCTTCGTAGCTTTCCATGGAACTTTAGTACAAGTACAACAGACGGCTATTGGCAAGTTGAAGAAGCTGGCACTAGCACAGCAATGGGTGGTGGTACAGATTTAGAACAAGATGAAGGCCCAACAATTCCTCCAGGAATGGACCCAGATGAGCCATTAGCAGGATCAGGTGGAAGTAACAACACAGTACCAGGTACATTCGTTGCGGCAAGTAGTTACATTGATGCATACGATGCAACAGGCATCACATTCCGCGATATTACAGCTAGTGGATTAACTAGTGTTACAAATACCACAAGCGGTTTGATCCGTCAAAAGTATGTTGGTAACTTCTCTGAAAATTACATCGATGAGGCTAACTGGGAATTAGATATGAACTTCTTTGTTCCTGCTAATGGACCAATCTCAACAGATGCTTTAGAAGTTGACACTTATGTTGGCTTTGGTTTAAGAACTGACCTAAATGCTGAGAACAACTATGCATTTGAGTGGAAAGGTTATATTCAAGCACCGGTATCAGGCAATATGCGTTTCTTTGCCACAGTAGACGACGACGTTGTGGTTTGGATGGGTGCCCCTGCACTAAGTCCAACTAACGAAAATTATCTATTTGGTCAATCAGGTAATGCTCGTGATGGTAACGACGGTGTAACAGTAGAAGCAAACAAGTGGTATCCAGTACGCATTTGGTTCCAAGAATGGGCCGGTGCAGAAAAAATGCAACTTGGCGCAAACAACAGCGTAAACTCAACCTTGTATGGTTTAGGAGCAGGCGCAACACAATTTACAGTTGCTCACAATTCAGCAACACGCGGATACAATCCGTAATTAAAAAGAATATAAAGGAAAACATATCATGGGACGTCCATTAAACAAAAAATATTTTGCCAATACTAACTATCAAGATTTTGGCACAGCAAACGTAGGCGGCGAATCAGTTGCTAGTGTAACAGTAGTTGCAGGTGACAGCGCAGGTTATGCTGCCGGAGATACAGTAGCATTTGGAGCACCACAAATTGCTGGTGGTCAAACAGCAACTGGCACATTAGTACTTACAGCCGGCGCAGTTACAGGTGTTACAGTTACAAGTGCTGGTAGTGGTTATACAAGTGCTCCAGCACTTACTATCACAACAGTAGCTGGTACACAAACAACACTAACACTAACAGCAGTATTAACAAGTGGAGCAAGTGCTCGTCAAAACGGTATCAAGTGTGAAGCACAACCTGCAGGCGTAGCAGAAGCAACTACAGGTGATATTATTAAACAAGTAAGCACAACACGCTATAAAGTAATAGTTGGCTCAACAGTTGGAATTTGTAAACTAGTTACATCTGCTGATTTAGCAGACGGCGAAATGACAATTACGGCAACTGATGCTAATAGCAATGCATATTGGGTTACAAAGTTAACAGCACACAAAGCAAGATTAACTAGAAAATCTTCTGGTTCTGGTGACTTTGCAACAGGTTCAGTTGTTAAGTGGACATTTGGTTCTGCAACATCTGACACAGTAAGTATTCAAAATCAATAATTGATTTAGTAGTCAAACAAAAAGCCACCTTAGGGTGGCTTTTGTGTTTTTATAGTATCAACCTACTTAATAGCTACGCTAGGGTGTATTATTTCTTTGCACCAGAGTTAACAAAAGCGTACATCTTTTCAGCAGTCTCTAGAACTTTGTCTAGACCTGGGAACTCAGGCATGCCAACTTTAGTAACAAATTGACCTGTCTTCTCATCACGTTCTGCTGTCATTTCCCAGCCACGGAACTTGGCATGGAAGTCTTCACTTACCAAGCCCTTGGCCATATCCAAAATATCTGTACGGATTTCGTATCCGTTCTTGTTGAACTTTACTTCTGGTAGTTTTGGTGTTTCAAATTGTGACATAATATTCTCCTTGTATGTGTGTATGTCGTTACTGCTTATTTGTTTGCAGATGCAAACGGATTAACTTTGATAACCGCAGTGGTGATATCAAAGGTGTTCTTTGTTAATTCTTTGGTGTATTGTTCTTGTGTATCAATGTAAGAGTGCAAACTCTTCTTGATGTTTTCGTCAAACACGAATGTGTTTACGAATGTGCGCTTGGCATCTTGAACTGATTTGATAACTTGGTCTGGTGTTACGAACATAATATCTCCTGTGTATGTGTACTATTATATATGCCTTGTTACTTAAAAGCAACAAATTTAGGCATACGTTTACCCAAATAATCCATGACTGCTAGATTGCTGTCTGTAGCTTCTGATACAAATGTATTGATGTTAGGACTATCTAATTCAACTTCAGCTAGTGTTTCCCCGTGATCACTTTTTAAATGTATGCCATACTTGGTACACAAGTGTTTGATAACGGTATTATGACTTAGACACACCATACAGCCTTTAAGTTTGCCGTGTGTGCGACACCATTGAATAGTACGTTTGAACAAGTGATTTCCCATGCCTTGTCCTTGATAACCTTTTAGGACACTGAATGCCAATTCCATATCTTCTTGTAGAGCAATATGTCCTACGGCAATAAAGTCTAGGTCATCGTTTTCAATGCAGAATAGGATATTTTTATCCGGCTCTGATTCCCATTGATCACACAGCTTGTCAATCATTTCATCTTGAATTATGTACCCAAAGCGTAAATGTTTACTAGAACTATCTAAAGTTTTTAAGTGTTTACGATACTTTGGGTACTCGTGCGCTAATACTCTGCGAACGGTACTATAGGGCATGTTAGTCTCTGTACATTGCTTGAGCGGTTTTGTAATCGCCCATTCTAGCAAAGTGTGCGGCTACTCGAGCCTTTTGAACTGACTTTAAAAAGTCCATAATTGATTTAAACATTGTATTTTCCTCTGTGTAAAATGTGTAGTATCAGTGTTTCTACTGATATATTTAGCCCATTATATATGGTGTTGCACAATAAGTCAACATCTAGCTCTAGTATGAAATATATGTTATACTTGCAGAACGGTTAAATATTTTAAAGGAAAATTGGATGAAACGAACAACTCGCAGTCTTTTAGAAGAACTTAACGAGTATGCTGATAAGAAGCATACAGAAAGCGTCATCGAAAGCAGAGCAAATCACATTATTGATTCAGCTGTTAATTTAATCAATTTGATTAAGGAACAGTTTGATCCTGAGACTGCATTTGAGTTAGAAAAGCGTTTTATTAACAGCATACGTAGTGCTGATCCTAACAAGTTTATACGCGGTATACGCAAAATACGTGATAGTAAAGCCACAGCTCGCACGTTAAAAATCATAGATGGCGACCTAAAAGATCCAGAATAACTGGCATTTCCATTGATTTTTCCTTAACTTAATAAATAATAGTAACACACCACGGAGCGTGGTGAGTCCATAAAGATTAAGGAGAATATATTATGGCAGGTATTTCAAGAGTAAACGGCAACGCAGCCGCAGGTAGTTTTTATGGCTACCAACCATTATTTGTAAAAGTTACTAACACAGCTGATGACATCGGTACAGCAAACAGTGGTGGTGGTACAACAGCTATCACAGAAGGTAACTTCGAAAAAGCATTGCGTGGTATCCAAACTATCGCTAGCATCGTTGTTATTGGTGCTCGTGGTGATGCAGGTTTCATCGTTGGTTTAGACGGTGCTACAGCACAACCAACTGGCCCAGCATACGATACAGACAGTTCACCAACTGTTACTGAGCGTTTAGTTGCAGTTATCCAGGCAGCTACTGGTAAGTCAGACGTTAGCGTTGATGCAGTAACACTAGCAGTTAGCTCAACTGGCGTAATCAGCTAATTAGAAGTTTAATTTAAACTTTAAAGGGAGTTCTTTTTCAAGGCTCCCTTTCTTTTTGAGTCTTAAATATACACATGGCTAAGATTCAAATTCGCACGACAATTGATATAACAAATACTGATGTAAGACGACCAGATCAAGGTACTGAAAAACAGTTAAACCAATATAGGAACTATACTACATTCCTACAAGTGATTGGCTTGCGCTCCGTGTTTACCATTGCTCAACAACCTAAATTTGAGGATGGCTTTTGGACGTTTGAAATAGTACCAGACAGAGACAGCGTGTTTGAGTTAGATAAAGATCCAGTTGGTTTATTAAAAGAAGATTTAGAAAGCGTCCCAATTATTACTGGTTTAGATGAAGTAAAACCCAATAAAAACAAGGTTATTAAAATATCTAAGCCTAGCCCTAACACATTTGTAGAGTTGCTGGATAAATAATGTATAGGCACATAATAGGCATTCTTAGGCACACCGGACCCATCTAACTTGGAGAGACCCAGAATGTCCACTAAAGAAATTGAAAAAGATAACCTTGAGTTACACGTTGAACTTTGTGCCCAAAGGTACGAAAGTTTAGAAAAGCGCCTGACCAATATTGAAACAAAAGTTTCAGAATTGGGCGAGACTATTCGCAATAGTCAGTCAAGCATGACCAAAGTTATGATTGGTACAGCAGGAACAGTAGTTGCAGGTGTACTCAGCACAATAGTTGTCTTATTAACAAAACTAAATTAATATGCGTTGGTCAGAGATTTTAGAAGCAAAATTACAACACGCTCAACGCATTGGCGGTCAGCGTAAAGCTACCCCTTTGATTCCCGCAGTTGCTCCTCCCAGTCCTGTAGATATTATTACTCAAGCAGTACAACAAACAGTTGGACCAGCATCAATGGCAGGAGCACAGCAGGCAGCTCAACAAGCGGTTGCCGCAGATGATGCAGAAGAACAACGTCTGGCTCAATTAAAAGCCAAAAAGCAAGCAGGCGAGCAAGCCATGCAAGCACAACTTCAACAACGTAGGCAAACATGATTAATGAAAATGCCATTGTAGACAAACTGTCTGCCGTTTCTAAATCTATCAAGGAACAATTAAAAAAGAAGGGCGTAATTGTTCCAGTGAAAACTAAGGATGGTGTTCGCATTGAAGACTATCTAGTTAAGCAAACCCCTAAAGGGTATGTAGTCATAAACAAGTTTGGCAATTCGTTGTATGAAAACTTGTATTACATTCAAACTGCCATTATAATAGCAAATACGCTGGCATTAAAGAAATCAGTAAGACAGTCGTTGACTGAAGACGACATGAAAGCAGGGGTCAATGAGTTTGATTTACTCCTATACAAACAGCGTTTAAAAACCGCTATTAAACAACAGGACGAGTTCAAAATGGGTCATTATCAAACCCGTTTAACTGAGAGCCAACTGCTCTACAAGAGGCATATGGATCCCATAAATTCAGCATATACTACCCTAATGAATGCTGTCAAATCGCCTGCGTCAAATAATAAATACTCTTAACTAATTTAGGAAACTTCAATGAAGAGCACAGATTTTAATAAACCAATTACAAGTAAAAGTCTTAACGAAAGTTTAAGCAAGAGCTATGGCTCTAAATTGAACCTTGAGCGTTATACTAACGAACAGTTAGAAAACTTCCGTAACAAGATTCGTACTGAATTGTTCCAAACACAAAGCAAGAGTGGTTTCAACGAAACACTTGCTAACGAAGATTACAACAGAAACAAACTTGTACTAGATATCATCAACACTCATCTAAGTGAGCGTTTTGAAGACACACCAGTACAAATTGGTGAAAGCATTGATACCAAGCAAGCTGGCGTTATCCAAGCAAGTATTGACATGCAAAACAAAATCAAGAACATGTTAGAAGACATTGGTTCTATGATGACTAAAACAATGGTTGCACTTGCAGATGACATCAAAGAAACTATTGGTGCTGATCAAGCAGAACAGTTTGGCGCAGTTGTTACTCCAGCGTTAGAAGCCGCAATGCAACACTTACAAGGCACACGTACAGCAGTTGAACAAGGCGTTGCTATTTTAACTGGTGAAGGTGTAGAGCCAATTGGCGCTCCAGATCCAGAATTAGATGCGCTAAATGCTCAACCTCCAATGGATGATATGGATGCTGACCTAGCAGGTAATGACATTGAAGCTGGTATGCCAGCAGATGATTTCAGCACTAGTGATGCTGAAGCAGGCGGTCCAGAAGTTGCTGGACGTATGAAGCGTGAGAGCAGAACATTTCGTAAGCCTAGCATCACAGAAGCTAACAACTTAATGTTCAAATTGGCTCGCTAATGCTATTACGTGAAGTAGACCAAGGTGGGGATTTTATTAGTAGCCTGGAGGCTGCTTTAGATCTCTACCTAGATCAAGCAAATGCTAAAGGACTTACAGCAACTATTGACTATGCTACCTTAGGCAGACTTATGACACGCTTTGGCCTTGTTGGCAAAATCAATCAACATATTATTGATGCCGCAATAGCCAAAAGCGAAGCACTACAAACCCTAATTGCAAATCATGATGGAGAAGGTATTACTCTTAATACTGATAGTGAACCTCCAAAAGACGAAGTTGATCAACCTGATTTAGAAAAAACAGATCAAGGTATTTCCAAAACAACTCAACAAGCCGCATCACGTGCCGCTGAAAAAACTCTTGCTCAATAACAAATAAGGTGTTACAATGTAGTATGGAAACTACAACTACAATAATAACACCTCCTCCATTTGTTGAGCGCATTCAATACAAAAACTGTCAACAAATTAATCTAAACGGTAAAAGAGTTTACCTAACACCTGACGGTGAAAAGACTCCTAGCGTTACAACTATCCTTGGTGCTACTAAGGACATGACCCATTTGAATGAATGGCGCAAGCGTGTAGGAGAAGAAAACGCAAAACAAATCACAAAGGAAGCAAGTGGCGTTGGTACTGCAATGCACGCCAACTTAGAAAGATTCCTTGCTGGTTTGGATAGAATGCCAGGCAGCAACCCTGTACATGTCAAAGCCAACGCAATGGCAGATCAAATTATCAAACATGGGTTGAGCAAAGTAAACGAAGTTTGGGCAATGGAACAAAGTTTATATTACCCAGGACTTTATTCAGGAACGACAGATTTGGTTGGTGTTTACGATGGTGAGCCAGCAGTAATGGATCACAAGCAGACTAACAAGCCTAAAAAAGCTGAATGGGTAGAAGATTACTTTATGCAACTTACTGCCTATATATTAGCACATAATGAAGTATACGGGACCAACATACGCAGAGGTGTTGTGTTCATGTGTAGCAGAGGCGATGACCCAGTTAAAATTGGCGGGGAAATTTATCAGCAGTTTGACTTACTTCCTAGCGATTTTAACAAGTACGAAGACATGTGGTTAACAAAAGTTGAAGACTACTACAAGAACTATCACCAATAGCCAGATAAATATCTTTAATTAAAGGATATCATAATGGCGGTCGTACAAATTTCACAAATCCAAGTTAGACGCGGTAAAATAAGCGAAACCAATATGCCACAACTTAGTGGCGGAGAATTTGGTTGGGCTGTAGATACACAACAACTATACATTGGTAATGGCTCTGTTGCAGAAGGAGCGCCTTTTGTTGGAAATACTGAAATATTGACACAAAACAGCAATATTTTTGAACTTTTAGGCGCCTATACATACAGAGGTCATACTGGTTCAACAATATTAACTGGTGCTGATGTTAATAATCCTATTAGACGTACATTACAGTCTAAACTAGATGATGTTATTAATGTTAGAGATTTTGGCGTTGCTGACCTAAACCCAAATAGTTCACAAACAACTACTGAACGTACACAAGCATTGCAAAGAGCACTTAATCAATTGTTCTTAAATGCTGATGCTGGCTCTGCTCGTAGCAAACGTATACTATTCATTCCGGCTGGTGAGTATGCTATTAATGATGTTTTAAGAATTCCTAGTTATGCAACCATTGTAGGTGAAGGCGCTGGTAAAACAATTATTACACAAACAGATCAAACTAAGAGTGTGTTTCAAACTGTGGGTACTGATAGTACATTGAGTGCATATCAATATCTTAATACTATGACAGGTACCACATACCCACGTGATATGCATTTTGCATCTCTAAGTTTTAAACGTGGCGGTAACCCAACAGTTGCTACTCCTGTGGCTATGTTAGATTGTTTGGCCAACAGTCATTTTAATGATTGCGAATTTGTTGGAGGTTGGAGCAACAACCAAGGCGAAGACACAGATGGTTCTAACAGTCTAATTCAAATTAGAAGTTTAGGTGCCACTAGTGCATTTAATTTAAGATTTAATAACTGCTCATTTAGTAAAGCAGTTCATGCTGTATATTGCGATTATACGGCCAACGATGTAAATTTTGACAAGTGTGAATTCAATAGTTTGTTTAGAGGATTGACACTTGCAAAAGGTAGTGATGGTACACCTGGCAAAGATATTGCTCCATCATACTTTACTGTTTCTAATAGTAGATTTGATTCTATTGATGCAGAAGCATGGAAGGTGTTTAGCACAGTACAAGGCGGTACAGGACATAAGAGTAAATCTAATCAGTACTTTGATGTAGGCAACTACAATCAAGGTTATGGTAGTCCAGTATATCCTATTTTAGACTTTAGAGTAAACAACTGCGAAACAGCTAACGATCATTTTGAACGAAGTCTAAAAATTAACGAGATTGGTACAGCAACTAAGGCATACTTGCCTGACGTGTTGGGACCACAGACAGTTACATATCCAACTAGAACTGCTACATTGAATTACAACACAACAACACCAAAGAATTTGTTTAAGGTGCCGTTGTGGACAGGTGTAAAAATTACAGTTGACTATGTAATTAAGAAGAACTATACAAGTGTGTATAGAAGTGGAACAATAACAATTAATGCACATCCAGATATGGCAGTTGTTGGTTCCCAAGTACAGCCTTTGGTCAAAGACGAATTTATTTTTAGTAGTTCAGATGCATTTTTAACTTCGCCCAATGTAGGCGGTAATATTAATTTCAGCGTTGCAACAGCACAACTGGCTGCACGTCCTGAAGCTACTGTTGGTAATCCAACATTGCCTATTACTGCGCCTAACGATATTGCTAGACCAACCTTGTTAGTTAAATTTACTAACCCAACAGGTCCAGGCGGCGACGCTAACATTGAATACTCTATTACAGTAACAACTGGTTATAAACAAATTTAATATAGGCGATTGATGTTCTTTGATCCATATGATGAGCAGTTTGCTCATTGGAAAAAACTTCGCACCAAAATAGAGCAAAGCTCAGAACCATTTGAAGACACATTGTCATTTTGGGCTAAAGCACCTTTGGTAAATAAAAATCTTGATACGTTTCGTTCAGACGTTTGGCCTGACCCTTGGCAAATTATCAAAGACGGCAAGTATTGTGATTTAACCATTGCAGTAATGATAGGACATACGTTGCAATTAACTAAGCGTTTTTCAGAAAGTCAAATTCAGATAAAAACGTATCTAGACATTGCCAATAAAACAGTATATAATACTTGTTCTATAGACAATAAAATACTTAACTATCGGTACGGCGAAGTTGTTGATGAGCGAGAGATTCCAGAGAACGTTGTATTGCAGTCCGTAGTAGATTTACCCAGTTACCGATAATTCTATTTGTAGAGTTTATAGTAAATTCTGCATTAAATACACCATAATAAAAAGTAGGCGAAATGACGTTGATAACAGTAATTAAAAGAGATGGTAACAGAGAGCCACTGACAATTGAAAAGTGGCAAACACAGATAGCGAAGGTGTGCAAAGGAATTGCTGATGTCAGTCAGAGTATGATTGAAATCAAAAGCCAACCACACTTTTATGATGGAATTACTACACAAGAGATTGATGAGATCACACTACGAGCAATAGTAGATTTAATTGATGTAGAACACAATCCAGATGTAGGTCATACAAATTATCAATACGTAGCAGGCAAACAACGTTTGAGTATGCTACGCAAAGACGTATACGGTCAATACGAACCTCCACACTTATACGAGATTGTTAAAAAGAATGTTGAAGTAGGTTTATATACTCCAGATCTTTTAACATGGTATAGCGAGGATGACTGGAACAAAATGAATGATATGCTAGAGCATGAGAAGGATGAAGAATATTCTTATGCGGCTATCGAACAACTAATTGAAAAATATTTGGTACGCAATCGTGCCACTAAGGAGATCTATGAGACCCCTCAAGTGCGCTACATGGTCGCGGCTGCAACAGTCTTCCACAGAGAAGAACCTAACTCCGCCCGTATGCGTTATATTAAAGAATACTACAATGCGGCGAGCGACGGCTTGTTCACTCTTGCTACTCCTGTGCTTGCCGGTCTCGGCACTCCTACCAAGCAATTTAGTAGCTGTGTTCTTATCCGTTCAGATGATGACTTGGATTCCATTTTTGCTAGTGGAGAGATGATGGCCAAGTATGCCAGCAAACGTGCAGGCATTGGTTTAGAAATTGGACGTCTACGTCCACTAGGCAGTCCTATTAGGGGCGGCGAAATTATGCACACTGGTATGATTCCATTCTTAAAGAAATGGTTTGGTGATTTACGTTCGTGCTCACAAGGAGGCATTCGTAATGCTAGTGCTACTGTGTTTTATCCTATTTGGCATCACCAGTTTGATGATCTTATTGTTCTCAAGAATAATCAAGGAACAGAGGAGACACGAGTCCGCCACATGGACTATGGAGTCGTACTGTCCGCATTCTTTTGGAGACGTTTCAAGAACAAAGAAGACATAACATTCTTTGACCCTAACCAAGTTCCTGACTTGTATGAAGCGTTCTACAGTAACACAGAACTATTTGAAGAATTATATGTAAAATACGAAAAGCGTAAAGACTTACGTAAGAAGACTATGAGTGCTGAAGAAGTATTCAAGTCTGGCATACTAAAAGAACGTACAGACACAGGGCGCATTTATCTAGTGTTTGTAGACAACGTAATGAACCAAGGTCCGTTTGATCCAGAGTATCATACAATTTACCAAAGTAATTTATGTTGTGAAATCTTACTGCCTACAAAGCCATTCAAGAGGTTGGATGATCCGGCCGGGCGCATAGCGTTGTGTACTTTGGGCAGTATTAATTGGGGTGCGTTCCGTAATCCAGAAGACATGCGTAGAGCTTGTCGTATCCTACAGCGTAGTCTATGCAACATTTTGGATTACCAAGACTTCTTGTCAATTCAAAGCAAGTTGAGTAATGACGAGATTCAGCCATTAGGTATTGGTGTCACTAATTTGGCCTATTGGCATGCCAAACGTAGTTTGAGATATGGAGATAAAGATGCGCTTGCTGAAGTTAAGTCATGGATGGAGCACCAAGCATTCTACTTAACAGAGGCAACGGTAGAACTTGCTAAAGAAAGAGGTAAGTGTTTAGACAGTGATAAGACACGTTATGGTCAAGGTGTATTCCCGTGGGAAATACGTGCTAAAGGTGTTAACGACTTAGCAGACTTTACACCAGAACTTGATTGGGAGCCATTACGTGCTGATATGAAGACATATGGAGTTCGTAATGCTACACTTATGGCTATTGCTCCTGTTGAAAGTTCTAGTGTTGTTATTAACAGCACTAATGGTATTGAAATGCCTATGTCGCTTATTTCAACTAAGGAAAGCAAAGCAGGTAGCTTTACACAAGTTGTTCCTGAATACCATAAATTAAAATCTAAATATCAACTCATGTGGGAACAAAAAGATTGTGATGGCTATCTAAAAACTGCCAGTGTATTGGCGGCTTATGTTGACCAATCAATTAGCACAAACACATTCTACAATCCAGCACACTTTGCGGATCGTAAAGTTCCAACTACATTGATTGCTAAGAACTTGATGATGGCACACTACTGGGGATTGAAAACTTTCTACTATAGTTTGATTAATAAAGCTGGTAGTAAAGCAGTACAAGAAGACACAGCACTTCCATTGCCAGTTATTGATTTTGATGACGCTGATGATTGTGAAGCGTGTAAGCTATGAGTTATAACTTTATCAAACAATTTATCACCGAGGGTAAACCAGCATCATTGACAATATATGATTTACCTTATGATAAAAAAGATTTAGATCCTGTTATGTCTAAAGAGACTTTAGAATACCACTTTGAGAATCTTGCCAAAACTTATGCTAAAAGATATAATGCAGGTGAGGGTGATCATAGATTCAACGAAGCAGGTGTTTTCTTACACAACATATTATTTCAACAATATCAAGCCCCTAAAGATAATAATAAACCAACGGGCGGTATTGGAGATTTTATAATTGAAAAATTTACTAACTTTAATCTTTTTAAAGAAGAATTTGCCAAAGTAGCAATGGGCATACAAGGTAGTGGTTGGGTTTACTTGGCTAAAGACGGCACAATTAAAACTATCAAAAATCATGAAATTAAAAAAGATATCTTAGTGTTAGTTGATTGGTGGGAACATGCCTGGGCATTAGACTATCAACAGGACAAGAAAAAGTATTTAGAAAATCAGTGGAAAATTATGAACTGGGAGCATATTAATGTTAGAAACAATATGTGATATTTTAGTAGACGCTTATAAGCGTAACTGGATTACCAGTCGTGATGGTAATGTATCAATACGTCACCATGACCGTGACCACTTTTACATCACCCCAAGCGGTGTGCGTAAACAAACATTACAGCCAGATCAATTTAAAAAGATCAAGCTAGTTAATCAAATTAACCCAGCTCCTCCTTTTTTAACAAAATCTTGGGAAGAAGAATTTTATACTGACATCAGTGCTAATTTGAAACCTAGTGGAGAGATACCTTTACACTTTGGTCTACAAAAAGAAATGGGTCAGCATAGTGGCGAGGTTCGTGTTGTGGTGCATGTGCATCCTACATATTGTATTGCAGCCATGCATGCCGGTATTGACCTAAGCACTATTAGCAATGCGTTTCCAGAGCTTAACCGATATACTAAGGTAGCACCAAATGTTGGCGATGTTGCTCCTATTAGTCAAGAGCTCGCTGATCGTTGTCATGAGAACTTACAATTAGATAAAGATGGTAACATTGCTTACGACATTGTAGGTATTAAAGGTCACGGTGTTGTGGCAATAGATACAAGCCCGTGGCGTGCATATGAGCACATAGAAAGATTAGAACATATTTGCAAGATAGTACTTGCTTCAGGAAATTATTAAAATGTCAAAACAACAATATAACTTAACAACAAAAACAGATTATCTTAATCGCAAAATGTTTCTAGACCCTGCAGGTCCTGTCACCATTCAACGATTTGAAGAAGTCAAATATAAAAAGATTGCAGACTTTGAAACAACTGCACGTGGTTTCTTTTGGGTACCAGAAGAGATTAGTCTAAGTAAAGATGCAAATGATTTTAAAGATGCCAGTGAAGCAGTCAAGCATATTTTTACTAGTAACTTGCTACGTCAAACAGCACTAGACAGTTTACAAGGACGTGGACCAAGCCAAGTGTTTAGTCCTGTGATCAGTTTACCTGAGCTAGAAGCACTAGTATACAACTGGACATTCTTTGAAACAAATATTCACAGTCGTAGCTATTCACACATTATTCGTAACATCTACAACGTGCCTAAAGAAGTATTCAACACTATCCACGACACAAAAGAAATAGTAGACATGGCTTCAAGTGTGGGCGCATACTACGACAAGTTGCATATGATTAATTGCCTAATAGAGACAGGCGAAAAAATTGATGAAGAAATTCATATCAAAGCAATTTGGATGGCGTTGCATGCCAGTTATGCATTAGAAGCATTCCGTTTCATGGTATCGTTTGCTACAAGTTTAGCAATGGTAGAGAACAAAATCTTTATTGGTAATGGAAACATTATCAGTTTGATTCTACAAGATGAACTACTACACAAAGGTTGGACAGCTTTCTTAATTAATCAAGTAGTCAAAGAGGATTCACGTTTTGCCGCAGTCAAAACAGAATGTGAAGCAGAAGTATACCAGTTATATATGGATGTGATTCGTGAAGAAAAAGAATGGGCAGACTATTTGTTCAAGAAAGGCCCAGTTATTGGTTTGAACGCTAATATTTTACGTGACTTTGTTGACTATACAGCCGTGAATGCACTTAAAGAAATTGGTATTAAGTACAATAATCCAGCACCAAAATCAACACCAATCCCTTGGTTTAACAAACATAGTGATACATCCAAAAAACAAACCGCTCTACAAGAAAGTGAAAGTACCAATTATGTTATTGGTGTAATGAGCGAAGGTATTGACTACGACGCACTACCTGTACTATAATAATACAAAGGATAATAAAAATGAAAGCTATTGTATGGAGCAAGGATAACTGCCCTTTCTGCGAACAGGCTAAAGGTCTTTTGAAAATGAAAGGCATTGAGTTTGAAGAAAAGAAAATTGGTCACGGTTTTACTAAAGAAGATCTATTAGAGGCGGTACCTAATGCAAGAACAGTTCCACAAATCTTTTTAAATGAAGAACTTGTTGGCGGATTCCAAGAACTAAAACAAAAATTACAAGGATAAAAATGTTAATTGATAAAGGCGTATCGTCAGGTGAAGTGGTAACTATTAAACTAACTTCAGGCGAAGAACTAATTGCTTCTCTAATTTCAGAGGACGAAAAATATATTAAAGTAAGTAAGCCGCGTGTGCTAACAAGTGGTGCACAAGGACTAGGAATGGCTCCGTATTTGTTTACTGTTAGCCCAGACAAAGATATTAAGTTGTCGCGTGTTAACGTTACAGTATTAGAGCCAACAGATGCAGATACTGCAAAACAATATACCAGTGCCACATCTGGTATTGCAATGATTTAAGATGAATCACAAAGTCATTGACGAAGCGTATGACTTTCGCAAATATGATTTTTCGTCAATAATAACACAAGCAGACTGCGATCAAGCAATGTCTGTAATTAAGAAAATTATTGATAATGGTGACTATTTTGAAAATAGTCCCAAGTTTCAAACTAAAGAAAACATATTTGCCAGACCAGAAGAATGTTGGTTAAAGTTTCGAATGAGCTTTATGTTTGCGGCATTTATGTATTTGGGACGGGAAGTTCCAATTAAGAGATTGCAAAGTTGGAGTTTTATGACTTCACTAAAGCATCCAGAAAATAGAGACGCACTATGGCACGATCATCAATGTGAAAACAAAACAGTTTCCGGAATACTGTATCTTCACATACCTGATGATGTAAGTAACTATGACCTATGTGGTACAGAGTTTGCCCCAAACGGCATTGATGGAAATGACAAATTTTTTATTAGACCAACACCTTATTCTTGGCTAATATATCCTGGCAAAATACTACACAGACCAGGTATCGTTCAATCTCATTCCGATAGGTACATACTTGCGGCGGACATTGAATTCTAAGGAGACATAATGAGCACGACAACAATAACATTAGGATCAGGAGTGTGTGATACTATCACATTACCACTTGAGGAACAAGATATATCTGGACTAACAGTTGGAGGCATTTCAACAATCGACATGTCAAGTTATACAACATCAACTGGCATGTACAATACCATTTGTAATACAACAGCAGGTTCAAATGGAACATCCTATTACTCTAGTCCATATACCATAAGCACTACTGGCACAAGCACAACAGTTCCTTGGATAACAACTTCGCCTAACACAGCAGGTATACAAGTTAAAGGAGATGCAGAGTTTGATGGTGACATCAAATTGAAAGGCAAAAGTCTTGCAGAGATGTTAGAAAAAATTGAAAGTAGGTTATCAATACTAACACCTAATCCTAAAAAGTTAGAGCAATACGAAGCACTACAAAAAGCATACAGACACTATAAAATGTTAGAGGCACTTTGTGAAGAACGCAATGAGTCAGATGAAGACAAATGATGATCTAAGAGATTTCTTACACCGTCACTCTGTTCGTGTATTAGACACAAACAAACGTGCCGCAAGACATAATGGGTATGATGTGCAACTGTTCAAATATGCACACGACTACAATATGTTTAACAATGTGCATATTGGTTTTGAAACTGAGCCATTGTACACAGTTGAAATTAGTGAAAGCGAAATCAAACGTTTGGCAACTTTTGAAAAACAAGTTTTCAATAATTTAGAACAACAAGGTCATTACAATTTATTTGAGACCTTGATGGAACAAAAAGAAAAAGAACGATTTTTAAAAGATCGATATCCAGCAGTTAAAAAAGCATATGAGCATTATAGTTTAATGCTCAAACTAGCTGAATCAGGTGAGATAGGCAATTGACATGGAAATACTAATAATCACCCTATTAATGTTCAAGCATTTTTTGGCTGACTTTGTCCTACAAATGGACTATATGGTGCAACAAAAAGGATCATATGGTTTAAAGGGCGGACTAGATCATGCAAGCATTCATGCATTTTTGACTGCAATTATTGTTTGGATATTTGTTCCTTACTTCAGCACAATTATAATGATAGGATTAATTGATGGCATAATACACTATCACATTGATTGGGCTAAAATGAATCTTAGTAAAGGACTTACACCAGCAGACCGTGCATTTTGGGTTTGGTTAGGTGCAGATCAATTACTACACTTTTTAACATACGCAGGATTGACAGTTTGGCTCCTAGCGTTTTACGGACATATGATATAATGAAACGAGAAGAATATAAAATAAAACAAAAAGTTTGGATACACTTAGGTGAACGCAAACTAGTAGAAGGTCGTGTAGTAGAAGTTATTGACTTAGTACATTTGAAAGAAGGCTACAAAGAAGAGAACGAACTATATGTAATTGAGATTGAGACAACTATTGATCCAATCTATGAAGTGCGTACATGGGAACAAATTAGTCCAACTGCTAAAGGTCCAATTAATTTGTTTAGTCGCGTCAAAGAAGATTTGACTGCTGCCAATCGTATGCTAAAGAAAATTGGCATTGTACTTCCAGACGGCACAGTTAATAATGAAATCTATAATGAAAACTTTGAAGGCGACGGGCATGACGGAATGGGTTCACTTGACGACCCAACACCAGAGCAAATTCATGCGGCAATGGAAAGAGCTGAGAAAGCAAATCAAAATACATTCACTGTAGAATCTGTTGCACCTAAAAAACGCAACTTCCCACCAAGGGGCAGAAATGCCAAGAGGCCTAAGCGAACAGCTTAAATTTGAACAGATAAAACCATTAACTTTACGCATAGTTGATGGCGGCACCTATATGGAAGATGCCATCATCCCAATACAACAATGGTGTTATAATAATAACTGCGGTGTGCGTACCAGTTATGACACATTTCGATTTGTCAGTTCTGAACAAATCACATTATTTCTTTTACGTTGGTCATCTTGATTTAGGTTGACAATTTGTGCTATAATATAGCATGAAGCCTAAAATCAAAGTACATCCTTGGCAAGAAAAGATCCTTGTGGATCTAGAGTCAGGTAGCTGGAAAGCGGGAGAGCTGTCCATTATGATGTCTGGCAGAGGTACCGGAAAATCTGTTTTTAGTTCATATACTGCTTTACAACGCCTATGGCAAGAAATTGAGAATCGTCCAGTGGAAGACTTAATACTAAGTGAAGGTAAAGTACACGGTGCTAGATATCATTGCGTGTCGCCTGTTGGCGGCAAATGGCATGAAATGGAATTGTGGTGTAGAGAAACATTTGGTGAGCCAGGAGACATGTGGGATAGCGATGACTGGTGTTGGCCAGAGTCTGCACGTTGGTTGCAGAACAATCGCAAATTTTGGTTTCGTCAAGAAAAAGATAGAACATTGTTTATATTGAGATGGCGATGAGTTATCAAATGGGTCCAGAATGGAAGTATCAAATTATTTTAAAAACTCCAGATTGGCATGATGTTCAACAATGGTGCGAATCTCAATTTGGCGAATTTGATAATAGGTGGTACAAGTTGGGCATAGATCCTGCTGAATATATTATTGAAGGCGCAATAAAAACCGTTTGGTATTTTAAAGAAGAAAAAGATGCTGTATTGTTTAGTTTGAGGTGGTTATGAATATAATGGAAGAACAATTATCCAAAGCCGCAAAAGATTTTTCAGATGAAATTGATTTTGCAGTACTTCTTACTGTGTACAAAGAAAGTGGATGGACTGAAGTTGAATTTGAACCACGGATGGATCAAATTAAAGCAAAAGAAATAGAAAACTGGCTCAAAGAACATTGTAAAGGTCACCGCATTAGTCGCGGTCGCAGATTCTTATTTGAAAATGAAAAGGATGCCATGTGGTTCTTAATGAAATGGAGTTAACTGTGTTACAAGAAAACTTTATAGAAAAAGACAATAAAATGAGACGCCTAAGTCATTGGAAACGACTTAGAGATTGTAGGAACGAGTTCTTTAATGACAACACGGATGCCACATTAGATAACGGCAACAATGCGTTCTATTACCATCTACAACACAAGTACGGTATCAAACTATCTTTTGATAACTCGGGAAATATTACTGAAAGTTACGATGTTGTTGATGAAAAGAAATACTTTTTCTTTTTGTTGAAATACACTGATTAATGTCTATAAAAATAGTCTGGGGCAGGAGCATAGGCTTTAACATAAGGCTTAATGGTATGGAAAAGTTTGGCAAAGGAACATTTGAACCAATGAAAGTTACACAAATTATTACTGACGGTTGTGATTGTTATCCTTGGCATGAAGTATTTGCTTGGCTACCAGTTAAAACAGTAACTGGTAGACGTGTATGGGGCACGAAAATTTATAAGCGTAAAGTTTGGCTAGTGTGGGGATCAGGCTTTCACATGGAGCCAGAGACACAGTATGCTACGCTATTTGAATTATTAAAAGAAGAAGACAATGTCTTGGGTAGCGGCTATTAAAGATAAATGGCTTACCTGGCGCACAGGCAAAGATAAACAGCAACGTGATTGGGAATCATGGCGTGACAAAAATGTCGTTAGCCGTGCATCTACAATTGAAAATATGTTTATGAACTTTAAACATATTGTTCCGGTGACTACAAATATATTTGATCTTGACGAACCGTTTGGCTGGTGTCCTTGCGAAGACTTTAAACAATACTTGTATCCTCAGAGAGAGTTGGGCAACAATGCAGTATTTTATTTTGCCCGAGGATATAGGGATCAATGGGATGGCAAATTCCATCTCAACGACATGCGATCTGAACAAGACCAAGTTTTTGTAGCAACAAATAATGATAGGGACGCATTTATGATTGCGTTAAAATACTCATGATATCAAATAAAGAATACCACGGAGTAGAGATAGAAAACTATCGATTGCCTCAATCAATAATTGATTGGCTAAACACTCGCGTAGGTCGAGGCAAATGGTTTATCAAAGGTCACATAGAAGGACAAACCATTTACTTTGAAAACGAAAAAGATCATTTCTTATTTTTAATGACCTGGGGGCAACGTGGCTAATTATAATAAGCCATTTAATGGATACTTAGGAGAAGCACCAAAAAAGGTGACATATAGGTTTATGCTAACAGATGATAGAGTAGATGAAATACATAACGCAGTGGTACATAAATTTACGATGGGCGATGTAGAAGATCCAATTCTATATGCCGCAGAGCCATTAATAAATTGGCAAAATAGTGACTCTGGTAAATGGGTTATGGAACACGCAATTGAAACTCCTATGTGGCATAGACACCAAGACCAGATGCAATGGGGCTATACATTTGCTGTAACAGCAAAATTAAAAGCAAAAGATTATTCATTCTTTTTATTAAAATGGGGTAACGAAGGCACTCGCAAATGACACGCAAGATTAACGCAATAGTAGCAGTGGATGACCGCTGGGGTATAGGCAAAGATGGAACAATGCCTTGGCCACACTTAGCAGAAGACTTACAACGTTTCAAAAAATTAACAGATGGCGCAATGATTGTCATGGGCAAGAATACTTGGTTAAGTTTGCCCAAACGCCCGTTACCAAATAGAGAAAATATCATTGTT